>Ga0315281_10001124_pt1 | contig 39091 bp, 40 predicted proteins | sample YL17G07_0_MG_FD_204540 | JGI IMG/M metagenome (GOLD analysis project Ga0315281, IMG submission 204540) | Sediment microbial communities from Yellowstone Lake, YNP, Wyoming, USA - YL17G07_0 | ecosystem: Environmental > Aquatic > Freshwater > Lake > Sediment | place: USA: Wyoming | collected...
CAAGCTCTCGTTTCACAGATTCTGGATTTGCTTGTACTTTTTTTTTAGAAACTCCAGCTCGATATTCTGCTGGCCGATCTTTTTGTATAACTCCTCGATCAGCTTCTCCTGTTCTTCAATCTGTGGATCCTTTTTCTTCGAAAAGACATCCGTCACATTTTCCAGCAACCGCTTTTTCCACTGGATGATCTGATTGGGATGGACTTCATACTGGCCGGCGATTTCGGAAATCGTCTTCTCTCCTTTAATAGCTTCCAGGGCCACCCGCGCTTTGAAATTGTCGTCGTACGTTCGTCTTTTTCCCAACTGTACCTCCTTTTTTATTGTAAGGAGATACACCTAAAATTGCGACCCCTTTTGGTCTGAATCAACAAGACCATTATACATAGCCCATGACGAGTTTGCTCGCATGATCGACCAGGGGCATCAACTGCGCTTTCGCCCGACCTCTCCGATAGACGATCTCCGTAAAATCCGTAACCAGGACCTCAAAATCATCGATCGCGGAAAGGCCGGCCACAAGATTGATCTTGGACCCCGTTTCCTTGAGAAGCCTGGCGATGGAGCTCGGCCTGGGTTTTCTAATCCGTTTAATCACAGCCAGATCCCAGACCTTATGCAATCGCTCAACGATTTTGTGATTGACGTGGATCCCGCGATCGTGGAGCTCGGAGTACGTCCGCCGGTACCCATATTCCGGATGACACCTGGCGATCTCCAACAAGGGTTTCCTCAGCGGCAAATGTTTTTCTTCATAGCTTCGTTTGTTCTGGGCATAATGCCAGATGCTTTTCGCAAGCCCCAGTGCTGCCAGGACCCGGTTGAGACCATAGTCGTCCTTAAACGTCCTCGTCAGCTCAACTTTTTCCCCCGGGGTAAGCTCCCGGCCATAAAATTTTTTAGGAGCGCGATCTCCACTTCCTTATGCCCGATCAGCCGCTCCAGTTCCTCGATCCGCCGTTCGTACTCCTGGATCGTCGTTTGCTGGGAGAAGATCTCCGGTCCTTTTTCGATGAATTCTTTCTTCCAATGGGTAAGCGTCACCGGATGAACGCCATACGACCGCGCGATTTGGCCGATGGCTTTCGTCCCGCTCAAAACTTCCATGACCACTTGGAACTTGAATCGCGGCGTATAGCGTTTGCCGTTTTTCTCGGACATCATCAGAGCCTCCTTCACATGGCTTTCGCCCGGCTGATGATGTCTATTATACTACGCGATTCTTAGCACTCGGGGTGGTTCGAATTTTGGGGGTCACCCCCGATCGCTTCGGAGCTTAAGGTCCATCCCAACCAGATCCGCCAGTGGCGCCAGCATCTTCTGGACATTCTTCCGGAGATATTCTCCAACCGTCGTCCCCAGCAAAAAAAGAGCCGGGACGAACTGGAGGCCGAGTTGTTCCGGCAGATAGGCCAACTCAAGTACGAGTTGGAATGGCTTAAAAAAAAATCTCAGACGCTCCTGTAGAAAGGAAACGGCAAGAGGTTGAAGTGGAAGATTCGACGATGGCGGTCTCTCGGCAGTGCTCGACTTGTCACGATCGTCCTTCTACTACAAGCCGTCGGGGGAAGACGAATATAACCTGGGTCTGATGCGATTGATCGACGAAGAGTTCACGAAACACCCGTTTTATGGGGCCCGGCGCATGGCGGCCTGGCTTCGGACACGCGGCTATCCGGTCAACCGGAAAAGAGTCAGCCGATTGATGCGCCTCATGGGGATTATTGCGACCTATCCGAAGCCACGCTTGAGTGCCGGCGGGCCGGATCATAAAGTCTATCCCTATCTTCTTCAAGGAGTTGCGATTACCAAACCCGATGAAGGGTGGTGCGCCGACATCTCGTATATCCGGCTGGCCCACGGATTTGTTTATCTCGTGGTGATTCTGGACTGGCACAGTCGGTACGTCCTTTCCTGGGAGCTTTCGACGACCTTGGATAAAGCGTTTTGTCTGGACGCGCTGCGGGGAGCGCTCCTGATCTCGAAGCCGGGAATCTTCAACACGGACCAGGGAGCGCAGTTTACGAGCGACAAGTTCACCGGGCTTTTGGAAAAAGAAGAAATCAAAGTCAGCATGGATGGTCGGGGCCGGGTTTATGACAACATCTTTGTCGAACGTCTTTGGCGGGCGGTGAAGTACGAAGAGGTTTATCTTCATGAATACCGGACGGTGGCTGAAGCCCGGGCCCATCTTTCCGCTTATTTTCGGTTCTATAACGAAGAGCGCTTGCATGAGACGCTCGGATATCGGACGCCGCACGAATTATATTTTGGGACGACATCTGTGTTAACGCCGGCTGCGGAGGCCGTGGTTTGACATGGACCGGAACGAGATCGTCGTTTGTAGGTCAAATGGTGAAGCCGTTTTTTCGGTGTTCTCACAAAAAATGGATTTTGGGCATCAGAAAGTATAAAATGGTCACGACAGGCAGGCTCTCAATGTACGTTCAGAAAGCCTCTAAACTGTCCAAACAATGGGGTCCACCTCACAGATCAAAGCAAGCTTATCTATATGTTCTTTTTGAACACCCGAATAATCATGCTTGTTTTTAGTAAATGTTGACAATTGTTTCGTGATTTTGCTTAGGTAATTCCTTTACAAACCAATAGCCCGTAAATGAGCTGCCACCAGTAAAAAGAGTTTTCATTAAAATAACCTTTGATCATAATAAGTTATTCTTGAACCAGCATCATCAAACTTAAAATGAACTCTATGTAGACCCGATAACGATTTTATAACAGCCTCTCTGTGTTTTGGCTCTGAATAAATTAATAAAAAGCCGCCGCCGCCAGCTCCAAGAAGCTTCCCGCCTATCGCTCCCGCCTTTAATGCTCTATTGTAGTATTCATCTATTTGTTTATTAGATATTTCTTTTGTTATACTTTTTTTCAATATCCAGCCTTTGTGTAGTGTTTCACCGAATTTGTTTTCATTTTTCCCTGATGAAATAATATCTCGCAGGGGATCCACGAGATCTTTCATTCTTTTCATTACATCAAGTTTTTTTACCATATTTTCTTTTTGACTTTTTAATACTTCACTTGCATCCCGCTTTAAGCCTGTATAAAATAACATGAGCTTGTCTTGTATTTTTTCTTTAAATACAGGGTCATAAAAAACTGGTTCTACAGAGACAGACCCGTTTTTGTGAAAAATAAATACATTTAAATTTCCGTAGGCTGCTGCGTAATGATCTTGAGCCCCAATATTTCTCTTAAGAATATCAATTTCAATATGCGCTGCCATTGAAGCTAATGTATTTTTGGTAACCATTTGGCCCTTAAGGGCATAAAGCACATGAATAAGGCCAACTGCGAATGCGCTAGAAGAACCAAGACCAGTATTTGCAGGAATATCTGCAATAGTTGTGATTTCGATTGGAAAATTAATATTCATTAATTTTAAAGCTTCACGTACAATTGGATGTTCAATGTCTTCAACATTATCCCTAAGCTCCAGTTTACTCCAACTAATACGATATTTGTTTTCAACTAAATCTAATTGCCTTTTAACTGTAACATATATATATTTGTCAATAGTTGAACTTATAACTTTGCCTTCTTCATGCTCATAGAATGCCTTAAGGTCTGTGCCTCCTCCAACAAAACTAATCCGAAAAGGTGTTCTGGATATGATCAATTTATTAGCCCTGCGCCTTTAAGATAACGTCTTATTCCTTGTTGAATATTTGTTTGTGCAAACCATCGTAAATATTTCTTTGATTTTGATGTATCTGCCCAAAAGTTCAGTTCCTGTCGAGAATTTGTTGTATTTATAATCTTATTAGTCATGTTCGTACTTCCAAATAGTTCCTTCTCTATAATTTTACAAAAACGAATGACTTCCGTTGATACGCCTGATCCTATATTATATACACCGGATGGGATATTAGCTTTAGCAGCCATACAAAAGGCTTCTGCAATATCTTCAACATATACAAAATCATTTGCATTCAATGGTTTGTTAATTTGGGGTGCTTGACCTCTCATAAAGGAATCAACGATAGCTGGTATCAATGATCCTTTTCTTTGCATGGGGCCGTATACATAGAATATACGACCCCAAAAAATATTTACGTTTTTATGTTTACATAAAAGGGTTAAATAATTACATAGTGATTGTTTTGCCCATGAAAAAAATGAATTGCATTTTGTTTTTTGGTTTTCCTTACAGGCACCTTTTGTTCTTCCATACTCAAAGCAACTTCCACTTATAATTATTTTCTTGCAATTTGTCTCATTCACAAGTAGATCACATAATTTTATGGAGTTATTTAAATTGATTTTAGAAAGAGTTTCAGAATAATCTGGTATTCCTTGCCAAGCAAAGTGCATACAAACTTGTGGGTTAAAATCAACTATTTCTCTTTGTATATTATTTAAATTATTCAGGTCGCCATAAATGATTTCGCTTTTTTCAGGTTTCAATATTGTTTTTTCCGGGCTCATTAAAAGTAACAGTATCTCAACATCTTGTTTATCAAGTTCTTTTAAAACATGCTGTCCAACAAATCCTGAACCACCGGTAACAAAAATCCTCATATATTATTCTTCCTGTTTATCTACTTTATTGGAGCGTAATCTGGGAAGCTTTTATCTTTATCAGATATTATTTTCGGTTCAGCAGGCCATATGAAATTAAATGTGGGATCATTGTATCGTATGCCTCTTTCTGCATCTGGTGTATAGAACTCCGAACAGTAATAATGGATTATGCAATTGTCTTGAAGCGTCATAAAAGCATTGGCACATCCTGGAGATACATGAATACTTTTCCTGTTTTTTTCATTTAATTCAACAAATATCCATTTCATATATGTTGGAGAATCAGATCTTAAGTCGACAACTACATCATAAATTGAACCTTTAATGCAAGAAAGGGTTTTGCCTTCGCCATATGGAGGCAATTGGTAATGGAACCCTCTAAGAATATGTTTATATTTATTTTCAGACACATTGCATTGTTTAACATCCGTCACAATATTATGTGATTTGAACTCTCTTTCACAAAAATGCCTTCTAAAAACACCCCTATCATCAACGAAAGGTTCAGGTTCAATCAAAAAAACTCCTGTTATCTTCTGCTCATAAAATTTCATATTTATCTCGCTTTCATTATATTATTGCTTTGTAATATTATCTCATGAGTGTCCAAGATAGGAATTGAAAAAGCCCAACATACCCTTATAATGGTTTTGTTTGGCGAACATAAACCATTGAATCATAAGGAGTTGGGCCTTGAGGAAAAATATTACCATACTCGGACAGATGTTACAAACATTTTCGAGATATGAATTCGGGAAAGCCGTGAAAGAGACGAAAACGGAACGGCATGCCAGGGGATTTTCCTCGTGGAGCCATTTCGTTTCGATGTTATTTGGCCAGCTCGCCGGCCAGGACAGTCTGCGCGGCATTGAAGCCGGACTGGCCTCGCAGAGCCGTTCTCTTTATCATTTTGGGGTCAAGCCGGTGCGGCGTTCGACTCTGGCCTATGCCAATGAGCATCGGACCCATGAGCTGTTTAAAAAAATCTTTGAGCGGATGCTGTCCAAATGTCTGCCTCTGGCTCCCAGGCATAAATTCCGGTTCCAGAATCCTCTCTACAGTTTGGACGCCACAATCATTGATCTCTGCTTGAGTCTTTTCAACTGGGCGAAGTTCCGGACGACCAAGGGAGCGGTGAAACTGCATGTGAAACTGAACCATGCGGGCTATCTTCCGACGTTTGTTCATGTGACGACGGGCAAGGAGCATGAGCAAAGAGTGGCGCCGTTAATACCGTTGGAGAAGGGCGATGTGGCCGTTTTTGATAAGGCCTTTACAAACTTCGCCTGGTATGCAAGTCTTTTAGAAAGAGGCATTTACTTCGTGACTCGCCTGAAGAAGAACGCGGATTATCGGGTCGTGCAACGCCGGGACGTCCGCCATCTGAAGACGATCTTTTCCGATCAGATCATTGAGTTCACAGGCTTCTATACTTCGCATAAGTGTCCCCATCGTCTGCGGCGTATCCGTTCCAAGGATCCGGAAACCGGTAAAATCATCGTGCTCCTAACGAATCAGTTTGATTGGTCGGCCCAGACCATCGCGCTCATCTATAAAGACCGCTGGCAAATAGAGCTTTTCTTTAAGGCTCTCAAGCAGCAACTCAAGGTAAAAAGCTTTGTCGGAACCTCGCGCAATGCCCTGCTGTCCCAATTATGGGTTGCGTTGATCGCCTATCTCTTGTTGAGCTATTTGAAATTCAGATCGTGTTTTGCGTGGTCTCTCTATACCCTAAGCGCGATTCTGCCCACGAATCTTTTTTCAAAGAGAAACCTCTGGGACTGGCTCAATGCTCCGTTTCATCCGAAAAGTCAGTCGCCACCTCTAGAACCTCAGCTTCGGCTGAGCTTTGGCTAATTTGGACAGTCATGATATTATCTAGTTATTTAGTTATCCATTGCAAATCTTCGTTTATTATTTTTTTATTAATGAGATAGTTTATTTGCTTCAGCCTGTTGGTTAGTCTTCCCCTGAACTGTTCTTCTGTAAAGTTAATAATCTGGAAAAAATTAACTAACTCTTTTCCACCACGATCTAAATCCCATTCAGGTTTATAGTAATCTTTCAAGGTATTCAATATCTTTGAAAAACTAACCCTGTAGGTACGTGAGTCATTTCCATGTTTACCGGTAAAAACCAACGAGCTTCCAGGAAGTGCACGCTGAGCGGCTTCGGCAAGGTCACGAACAGAATAATTTCCATTTGGTATACCAACGTTGAAGGATTGGCCTGCAACAAGATTCGCAGGCGCTTCAAGGGTAGCAATAAATGCATTTGAGGCATCACGCACATGCACAACAGGCCGCCATGGTGTTCCGTCACTCATAATCTCTATTTTTCCCGTTGTATAGGCGCATGCAATAAGATTATTAAACACAATATCACATCGCAATCGTGGACTTACTCCAAAAACAGTGGATGGCCTCATGCAAACAGTAACAAAATTGACATCATTGAGCTTTTTTAGCTCATTTTCAACAAACCACTTCGCGCGTGCGTATGCCGTAATAGGATTCTTTTCGCTATCGTCTTCATTCAATTCGCTGTCTGTATTAGAAATACCATAGATGCTTTGTGACGATGCATATATAAAGCGCTTTACTCCAGCATCCTTTGCATATTTCGCCAATTTTATTGACGCTTTGTAGTTTATAGCATCTGTCAGTTCCGGAGCTAATTCACCAAGAGGGTCATTTGAAAGCCCGGCTAAGTGGATTACCGCTTCAATACCATCTAAATCGTGAATGAAAATATCTCGTATATCCTTAGTCACTTGCATTGTTGGGTATGAGCATTCAAACAAATCACAACCCTTATAATAATCTGTATCATACCCTGTTACCTCATAAGATTTCTGCAACAACATTTCCACAAGCACTGTACCAATATACCCCTTGTTTCCTGTTACTAAAACCTTCATTCTCCCTCCGTTCCTAAAATTAAGCAGAATATTCCATACTACCAATAATCCGATCGACTATTGCCAGCAACCAAATGCTGTGTGTTATTTCGATTATATTATATGATTTGCTGTTAACATAAAAATTAATGTCTCCCAACTGCCTTAATGGGTTCTCAGAATTAAATCCTGAAAATGTTATTACCTTCAAATCCATATTTTTTGCTTTTCGCCCACTATTAATGATATTTCTTGATGTTCCGCTGCTGCTGATTAAAATTACCAAATCCACCGAATCTGCATAGAATTCTATCGCTTTTTCTACCCACCTCTCATAACCATAATCATTAGCAAAACAGGTAATCAAATCAGCTTCATTAAAATTAATGGCACGAATCTTTGCATTTTTCGTTAAATCAACAGCGACATGACTTGCGATTGCTGCGCTACCACCATTGCCAGCGATGATCGTTTTCCCACCGTTTTGACTCGTCAATTGAATCATTTCCACTGCTTGATTCAACAAATTAAAATCAATGTCATTGATTTTTTCAACTAAAATATTAAAGTAACCAGAAAAAAAATTCATAAAGAAAAAACCCCCCATGTGTCATGTTTCAATTCTAATCCACTAAAAACTATATCTGCATTAACTGCTGTTCTTTTTACAAATGGAACTTCTTCTTTTTCCCTTATTTCGATAATTTTTTCATACTCTTTCCTACCAAGTCTCTTTACATTTGAATAGAAATCTATAAGCCTTTGCTTACGCAGCTCATCCGGGATGTCAACAAATATCCGTAATGCGGCATTCTCGACAAGTTCTTTAATTGCAACCGCAACAACTCCTTCAACAAACAATATGCCATCTTTTATAGAAATCGGGGCGTCCCCTGAGTCCGCAATCCGTTTTCTAGATACAGCATCGTAGACTGGTGGGTATATTGCTTTTCCTTGTCTGACTTTTTTAATGGATGAAATTATTGAAGTGATTTCATAACGCTCTAAAACAGAAGAATTTTGTTTTCTATTATCCAAACTTACCAGCCATGAATCAAGATTAACAACAGCAGTATTAATTCCTGAAGAAATAATATTTTCTGTTAATTTAGATACAAGAACAGTCTTTCCGGCACGCGAACAACCGCCTACCAGAATCATCATAAGATTATTAGATAACCCAGCCCTTAACAACAAGATATGTTTAGACAAAATATCAGATGAATACTTTATCATTTATGATCTTTTCTTTTACTACGCTAAGTAGTGGATAGTTATCGTTCACCAAGATGGTAGGGCATCCAGCGGCTCGACCCGCTATTTTATCGCGCTCATCATCCCCAATAAAAATAGTTCTTGTTAAATCAAGATTGAAATCTTTCTGAGCTCGAAAAAACATCCCTGGTTTTGGTTTCCGGCAGTCGCAGTTTTCATCCCATCCATGTGGACAGTAATAGATGGCATCGATATCACCTCCTGCCTCGGTTGCCTCCTTTTTCATTTTTTCATGAATATCAGTTAAATCAGTTTCGGTCATAATACCTCGATTTATACCCGCCTGGTTCGTTACAATAATGATGTGATAATTATATTGCTTAAGTAAGGCAAGAGCCTCTTTTGCGCCAGGTAACCATTGAAATTCATCCCAGTTCTTTACGTAATCAGCCCTTGGAGCCTTTCTATTAAGAACTCCATCCCTATCGAGAATAATTGATGGTTCATAGCGAAGAAATGCCTCTGTCAATCCTAATCGCTCAAAAGAACTAACGCTATAATAGCGATGGTCAGTTGTATATGCTGCAAGTTGCCTGTTTTCAACTAATTTTGGATATACAGTTGTCTCAAAGAGAATATTGTCATACGGTAAATAACGTAAAACTGTTTTGTTAAAAAAGGCATACCCGATATCAACCCCGCCAAGGGCAGGCATTGTTCGGCTTTTGTCATATTGAACAACATATCCACTCTCAACTCGAACATTATTTTTTGTGTATCCGTCTTTATTCGAATAAACAGTAATCTGTCCCTCAACATTTATCCTTTTATAATGTTCAAGCATATCTTCAAAACGCAATGGCCAATAGTTATCACAATATAAAAGCATAAAATATTCATCAATCTGAGATTCAGCGAGTTTTATTCGCCTGCCGGTGTCATTATTTTCATCAGTTATAGAGTAATCAATATGAACGCCAAAACGGTCCCCATTACCAAAGTAGTTTTTTATTATCTCCGGAAGATACCCGACTAAAAGAAGAATCTTCGAAATACCCTGCTCTCGTAAATTATTGATTATATATTCAAGAAAGGGTTTGCCATGAAATTTTATCATTGGTTTAGGAACAGTATTCGTTAGTGGCAAAAGACGCCTACCTCTTCCACCCGCAAGAATTACTGCCTGAGTCGGACGTTGCATTATAGAATCCAAATGATAGACTTTCTTTGCCTCTTAGGTCTGCATTGCAATTGATTTTGCGCAAGAATGAATATACTTAGCGCCATTCCAGTTCAGCAGGATTCTTGATATTAAAGGTTGATATTTATTGGAGCTAATCGACATTGATTAAACAAATTTTTTTTGAAGTGATACAAAAGATTTAAGCGTATCTTTAAAAACACTCCAAAATGCGCGGCGTTGCGCAAGAATATCTTCTTTTAACGCATGTGAATTAACCATTTTCTCAAGTGTTGGGTTAATATATATAATCACTACTCTAAGTACCATTCCTAACATAATCATAGAACTTATAGATTGATAACAAAATAATCCATGATGTTTTAAATAATATGATCTCATACTTCGATATACCTCAATCGTGACATCTACAACTGGTCGGGAAGCGGAACCCATGCCACCGTAATGCATAATATGGGCGAAAGGACAAAACCATATTTGCCAACCAGAATCCCGGACCCGTTTGCAAAGATCGCAATCATTATACCAGTTAGAAAAAACTGTATCAAACCCACCGACTTCCTTCCAAGCAGTTCGCCGCAAGAGCAAAGCAGATGCAGCTGGTTGCTCCACCATTTGAGGTTGGTTATAGTCCAATTCCCAGCAACCCGCGCTACGAGTAATTGGATTACGAGGAAAAATCTCGTCCAGCATAATTAGTTGCGCAAATGCCATGCTAAGATTCGGCAAGCGTCGAACATTAAAACCAATCTGTGGACTCCCGTCCGGGTTGAACAATTTCGCGCTGATAAGCCCAGCCCGAGGATGTGTTTCTGCAAAAGTAATTAATTCATCAAGTGCTTTTGATTGTACCTCCGTATCGGCATTTAGCATAAGGAAGTATTCACCCTGAGAAATTGCAAAAGCCTGGTTATTTGCCTTTGCAAAACCTAAATTATCCGAATTATGAATTAATCGCACATTATGAAATTGGTTAGCACATAAGTAGCTTTTATCATATGAATTGTTATCAATAACAATAATTTCATAATCGAATGAAGGTGGGAATAATTTTATCGAATTTAAACAAGTCTCAAGAAGACCACCAGAATTATAATTAACAATGCAAATACTTAATTTCATAATTTCTCTAGTATCCCTACTATTTTCTCAGCTGCATGCCCATCCCCATATGGATTATTAACCTTAGCCATTTCTTCAAGCTTTTCAGGACATTCCAGAAGTTCAACTAATCCATTTATAATGGAATCCTTTTTTACCCCTAACAAACGTGCATTGCAGGCTTCGATCCCTTCGGGACGTTCAGTATTTTCTCTCATCACCAATACTGGTTTACCCAAAGACGGTGCTTCTTCCTGAACACCGCCGGAATCTGTTAGTACAATTTTTGCCTTGTCCATGAGCCAAACAAACGGTCCGTAGGATAGCGGCTCAATCAAGTGTATTCTCTTATGACCACCAAGAATGCGGTTAACCGGTTCCCGGACATTTGGATTAAGGTGTACCGGATAGACAAACCCCCACTCGGGGAATGCATCTGCCACTTCCCGAATAGCTCCGCATATGTTTTCAAAGCCTTGCCCGAAACTCTCGCGGCGGTGACAGGTAACCAGTACCAAATGTCTATGATCTAATATATTATCCAACCCCTCGGGTAACTGCGGAGGCTTCTCTCTCATCTTGTTCAGTACCCAGAGCATAGCATCGATCACCGTGTTGCCTGTCACAAAAATGGAAGAATCAACAATACCGTCTCTCGTCAAGGACTGCCTTGCATGTTCTGTCGGCGCAAAATGATAATCTGTCAATTGTGTAGTCATACGGCGATTAATCTCTTCAGGAAACGGAGCATATTTATTATCCGTTCGCAGTCCTGCTTCTATATGCCCAACTTCAATTTTATGGTAAAATGCTGCTAGGGCACCACAAAAAGTAGTAGTCGTATCCCCCTGAACCAAAACAACGTCGGGCACCTCTTTCTCAATTACATTACCCAAACCTTCAATAGCCCTGACAGTTATCTGAGTCAGACTCTGTCTAGTCGTCATGATATTCAAGTCGTAATCCGGCTTGATTTCGAATAGGCTCAAGACCTGGTCCAGAATCTCCCTGTGTTGTGCAGTAACGCAGATTATAGTTCTGAATGCTGACCCCCGGGTCTTAAGATGATGGACAACTGGTGCTAGCTTGATCGCTTCAGGTCTCGTTCCAAAAATTACTAATACTTTCCTTTTCCTCACCATTTTAGCCCTTTAAAAAAGAGAGAATGAATTCGGTGGTGCGAGTTAATGACTATGGTTTATAAACTAATGCAATAACATTTTGTAAGCTTCTAATGTTTCTTCAGCGGTTCTATCCCATGTATAATTTTTTAATATATATATTTTCAATCTGTCATCTTTTGGCTTATGAAAAGCTTTAATGACTGCTTTTTTTATTGAGTCAATACTTGAAGGATTACAATATTCTGCAAAATCCTTAAAATATTCTTTGGTTGACCCTCTATCAGTGGAAACAATATTACACCCTGATAGCCCTGCTTCCAAACTCGACAAACCTGGTGTTTCATACCAACTGGGGAGGACATGAACCTTTGCGGCGGCATATGCTGACGGTAAATCATCGTGGGCAATATGATCAAGAAAAACTATATTCTGATTTGCAATGTTTTTACATTTTATATAATAATTTTTTTGTGAAGGGCTTGATTTACCAATAATAATAGTTTTTATACCTATATCATTTACTGCTTTAATAAAATTTAAAATATTTTTTCTATCTTCTATCCTGCTTACACAAAGGATAAAATTATTATTAATTAACCCGTATTTTCCATAATTTTCTAAGAATACCTCTGGCGAGGCATAATAAAATTTCTTGTCTACTGCATTTACTGCTACTTTATACTTTTTGTTTAGACTAAAATCTTTTCTAATAACTTCCATTTCCATTTCTGAATTAGGCAAGAGCACATCTGAATTTTGGATAACAAATCTTTGTTGGTCTTTATATCCAATTTTCAACCTAGTCTTATCAATAAGTGATAATTTTTTTCTACAGAATAAATACTTTATTCTATGTATCTGCAATTTTAATTTCTCGTTTTTTATAAATATATGGAATGCCTTAAGAATTAAACTATCAATACCTTTCGTATTATACTCATCCATATTCCAGTAAATAGTGGAAAGCGCAATTGGCTTGTTCTGTTTTCTGGCATTTTGACATTGTAAATAGGTTTCCATAACCCTTCCAAGATTAAAAAGATGTACAATATTATAGTCGGTTAAATCATCATCTAATCTGGGAGATGTTTTGACTTTAATATTTAACCCCCGCAATGCTTCAGCAGTTTTTTGAATCTGTATAGTATCACCGCCTGGATTTGAAAGATAATCAGGCCTTACGTTAAACAAAACTTTTATCAATTTAAAATAACTCCTCTACGAATGTATCAATATCAATTGTTTTATTATTAATTTGGGTAAATAACTGCATGGCATTTACTGCAAACATACTTGACCATGAAGTATAGAGCCTTGACTTTCTTCTTATCCCACGAAAATCCAATAAACCAAAACAAACCGCACTTTGTTCTGCCTTATTAAAATTGGCTGATTGCATTTTGTTTACAAATTTAATAGCATTAATAGCAGCTTTCTTATATCGCTCATCTCCTATCAATAAATAAACAAATAACATAATTCTGGCTGCCTGAGAAGTTGCATCAGTTCTTTTAATTTTTATTATGGCATTGCTATCAATATTAAAAAAACCACTGCGTAGTCTAGGTAAAATATTTTTTGTTTGTATAAATCTTGTTAGCATATCTGCTAGATTATAATAATCATAATAGGAGCCATCTTGATTCTGAACTTTCAATAACCATTGCGCTGAGTTTAATATTAATCTCTCTAATATTGGCTCTCGAAAGTAATTAAAGGCATAGATTATACCTTCTGTTGCATAACAATGAGAATGTGTAAAAGTAAGAGGAGAATATGCTGTCGCTTTAAAAGAACCATTATCTTTTTGCATTTTTAGAGACCACTCCAATAACTTATTTATAGACTCAATGTATTTTTCAAATTTAGTAACTTTATAAACCTTAAGCAGGCCCATCAAATGTTTTATGTGCAAGCAGCCTCCATCTCCTGACCAAGTTTCTCTTAAAATATTTTCGTCAAACAATCTTTTATTTGAATTGTATACTGCCTTAAACGACCCATCATAATTCTGCGCCATTTCCATCAGCCAGTCAGCAGCCATAACTGCTGCCTTAAGGAACCTATTGTCCTCGGTCATATTATAAAGATCGACCAAACTACTCAAACACATTGATGTATCAAATGAATAGTATAGATAATGGGGTCTTCCATTCCTATCAATACTCCATGGCATTGAGCCTTTCAAGTCGTTCTCTTGGTATTGCTTAGTCAATATAAAATACCCAGCCCTTTTTGCAACTTCTAAATATTTTTTTTCTTGTTCTAATTTATAAAGATTTAGAAAATAATTTATTGCATAGCCTGTTATCTCGCAATAAATAAAGGAATAAGAATTATTATTTTTATTGTAATCCCCATAAAAAGCATCAAGATTATTTTTTTTATCCAAATAATGAATTCCCGAACTAAACAGCCATTCATTTAGCATATTGATGTTCTTTCTATATGCATTCATTTGATTCCGCGCCATGAAACTACAAGATTAAAGTAGGGAGCAATCTTGAAAATATTTTTTATATTTTTATCCTCAACCATTCGCAGATATCTTATAAAAGTTTTTGAACAATATTTATCTAATTCTTGTTTAACCTCCCATGGGAAAAACCATTTTTCTTTAAAAGGAAAGTCTTTAGGATACATCCAGTTATTAGTATATTCTTTAATCTTTTTTAATAAAAGGAACGGGAATAAGAATCTATATGTTAATCCAATTATATTTTTATCTATTATACAAATTTTTCCTCCTTTCTTTAAAACTCTCACCATCTCTCTTATAGCCCTTTTGTATTCTGGTATATGTTCAATAACTTCTATAGCAAATACATAATCGAACTCTTCATCTTCAAATCTAAGGTCGGTTGCTGTGCCAATTTGAAACTTTCCGTCTTTTATATCTTTGGTATATTCAAGCAATTTCAATGAAGGATCAATTCCGGTAATTATTGCTCCTTTTTGAACAAGAATCCTTGAAAATTTACCCTTGCCGCATCCAACATCTAATATTTTTTTACCCTTAACATTAGAAAAAAAATTAAATACTTCATTAATTTCAAAATTATTTTCATCCGCAAAATCGCTAACTATTTGTGTTTCTGATAATTCATTAAATCGTTTAGCAATTTCTTGTTCAATCATACTATTATTGGATTCCATTTTAAGCGCTGATATATATTTCCTTTACTAATTCTATTACCCTATCAGTTGCCCTTCCATCACTTTTATATAAAAAATCCTTCAAAACATTTTCAAAATCAGGTTTTAAAAGAAAAGGCTTATCTGATAATAAGGGTTTTAATTTTGTATTTACTTCCTTTGCATCTATTATATTTACAAGTTCTGGGTATTTTGAATAAATTGCACTTACCCCTAACAAAACAAAAGGTTTTTTCAAGACCATCGCATGGATAGGAACAGTAGAGGGATATGTTATAACAAAATTAGAAAGAAATATTAATTCATTTAAATCTGCGCTTTGCATAACAATTCCATTCTTAACATTCAATTTGATTAACATTTGTTTGTACTTATTCACATCCTCGCTGGGATGTGGTTTAATTATAAAAACGATATTGTCATAAAAACCTAATAATTTTATTATTTCAATAATTAAATTATAATTCTTAAAGTATTCCGCAAACATCTGTGTAGTAGCTACAAGAATAATATTTTTATTAGGTAAGTCATACTTTCTTAGTATTTCATTGTGATCAAATGAATTATTTATCAGGCTGTCAAACCTTGGGCAACCGATTACGGTAACTTTGTTCATATCTGCACCGTTTGCTTCAAACCACAATTTGTCCCTCTCGCCCCACAAAGCTATTTTTGTTGCATTAATGGGTATAAATCCAAACGTCCTCCCCCCTATAGCATGCTGCACCACTAAACTGGGTATTTTTAAATTAGAAGCCACCTTGACACATTCTTCCTCAAATTCTCGACTGTCGCTCGGCAAGATGACGAAATTATAAGACTCTTTTTTAATTAATTTATCAATAGCAATAATAGATGAAATTATTCTTGGAAAATCCCTTAAGAAGATAACATTTAAGCTCTTTAACAAAAGCGGACTAAGATCATAACCATTTATCCGAAAAAACCCCTTCTTCAATTCATGCTTAAAATCAAATAAATGAAACAAATATGGAATGTACTTGAAATTAATAAAGGATTTATTGTATGAAGAGAGATATATCATTTCGTCATGGTTTATAAGGTCTCCCTTCATGACAAGATTTAAACTATTTGTTATTATTGTTTTTGTATCCGACCTGTTTATCAACGGCAAAACAGTATCGATACAAGAAGAATTTGAATTATCAAGAACAAATAAAGGTTTGATGTTACTATTTAATTTGGCCGCGTTAGCCGGCATCTCTCGATTTTTGTTATTTATTGTCCCGTTATTGGCAGCTTTCGTTAAGCATAAATAGTAATACATCAATAGCTCTCTAATCGACCACAAGTTAATAAAAAGCGAGAAGAGGTTTATTAAACGAACAACGGCTTCTTTTAATTTTGTAGAAACCACCTCTTTAAAATTTAAATTTATTATTTCCAGTTTTATTTTATACTTTTGCATCAAAACATCTTTAATTTCTCTAGAGCAAGGCGTGAAATCGGAATATTTTAATAACATATCCGGCTTTTCTATTCTTATTAATTTATCCAAAATATACAATTCTTGCAGAGTATCAAAATATTTTCCATACAAAGCATTATCAATTATTTCTGCTAAAGAAATATTTCTAAATTGTAAATAGTTTTTTTTAAGATTACCCATACTTCTGGAAAATTTAAGGGTGTCTTTGTCCACATTCTCGAGAAATTCAGCATCAATATAATCTTTGATATTAATTATATTAATGGTGTGGTTCTTCTTGAACATCTCAGCTAACTCACCAGCATCGCTCCCAATAACAAGTGTCGAATTATTATATTTTCTAAGAATTTCATCAACTTGCCCTAATCTTCTATAATGCATAGATACGAAATCCAAATATACAAGGACTTTTTTATTACGCTCCATTTTTGTATCCTCTTGGCAATCAATGAAATGTCGAAATTATTCCCTTGTCAATCTGTAGCTGCCATAATTCAGACATCTGTCAAAACAGGGGCCCCCACCAAGACCGCAACCTATATCCAAAACCCTTCCCCCGGGACGATGAGACACATAGTCAATAAACCGGCTGCGGTAATTGCCTTGCAATACATGAATCATGTGTGGAGCAATCGGCTCCTAGTCCGGAGAGGAAGGAATAAACCGGGCCGAAACGCCGTGATCACCGCACAAACATCGGAGGGCAGCGCTGAAACTGTCTTTAACTGGTCATCACCCAACTGCATTATGGACTTATAAAGAAACTTTTCAATTACCATGTAAAACTATCTTTTATTTTTGTTAATGAATTTTCTATGGCAAGTTCTCTGCGCAGGGTTAATATGTTGTTTCTAAATATCGTAAATTTAGGAATATATTCATGATAGTTTTCAATGATATCTGCCATTGTATTCACGAATTCCTCAATTTTGTTGCAGCAAATGCCTATTGGCCTATCTTGCTTATTAAAAGTATTTATACAATCGTTATCGAAATGTAAAACCGGTTTTATATACGATAAAGATTCGAGAATTGAACCACTACAACTAAGTCGAAAACGATTTATTTCATATAAAACAAGAAACATATCGATATCTTGAGCGTATTTTTCCATTTCGACCCTGGTCAGGGGTTTACCCGAACCTGGGCATGTAATGTTTGGAAAACCATCTATTCCTCTAATATCCGTTCCAATGATACGGATCTCATAAGGTTTTTTCAAATCTTTTTGTGAAAGCTGAACAACCACATTGTGCAACATGAATGGATACCCGTGTCCGAAAATTGCAAATTTAGCATACTTATTGTTTGGCAGAGGGGTTGGCTCGGCAAAAGCAGTGAGGGGCACAACTGCATAAATATTAAGTTTTTTTACATCAATATATTTCTCAGCATTTCCAATGATGTGGGGGGATAGGGAAATATATTTAAAGTCAACAGAATGTTTCCAGAGCAATACTTTTTTAGTTTGAAATAATTTAATAATAACTGATTGCCAGTAATTAATGATATAGTTGTGAAATAGTATACTAATATACCTAGCACCTTTTAGCGGTAAGTCTATTAGCTTTGTTTGACGTATTTTTTTAATTATTGGTTCATTAGGTAACAATGACACAATTGGCCGGTCGCTTTCATCAGCAATATTTTCAAAATCTCCATGAAGTACTAAAGTAAACTTCATTTTAAGAAAATCCCGCTTTTGTTTTAATTTTTTAATAATATAGAGAATTGGAGGACTAAAGGATAAAAAGAAAATTTTATTTGTCCCTGTTGCAAGCACATTGGAAAACACTTTCTTAAAAAGAGAATAATAGGTGAGCAGACCAATTATACTGAATGAATCTCTGAATTTAATAGGAATGTAGTCAATGTTGTTGATAATGATATCGTCATGCATTAAAATATTTATGATTGCGTTAATGTGCGTAATATCTGCATAAAACATTATTTTCGCTTGCGGATAAGCCAACCGTAATCCATAAATAAAGCGACTGTTAATTTTTTCGTGACCGAATGTTCTGCATTGTGGTTCACAAATTGCGATCATAAATTACCCAACATTAAATCAGCCAGTTGATAAAAATCCACCCTTGATTGCCAACCTATACTTTTTATTAATTCTGGCAACCGGAGGAGTTCTAAATTACCTCATTCCTGGATACGTGCCTTTTCCTTTACCGCGAAGCGAAATACATCCTGAGCATCCGGTCCGTCGGTGAAGCATTCGGGAATCTGCGTGTCGTCAATGCCTGAGAACGTACTGGACGAGGTAAAGTGGTCACACAAATCGCCGAGGCGGACGGCATTTCGAGCGCCGATCTCGCGGAGGCCGCCAGGCACTTCGAGCAATTCAACGATTTTCTGCCCCACCCAGGCGACATCGACATAGGCATATCGTGTTTCAGCCGCCACAAATATTTGACGGCCAGCGAGGATATCGTGGAGCGTGTCGTTCGTGCGGTTGCCGCCAAACATCGGCCCTAAGCGAACAACCAGCGAGTCCTCCGTCAAAGCTATCAGTTCGCACGCGCGCCGGTGACGTCCGTAGTTGGTGTTGAGCTGGGTTCGACAAGATAAGCTGGAAACCAGCACGAAGCGTTTGCCACGTGCCCAGGCGAAAAATCTGGCTGTCTTCTCAACTGTCACCTCAAAATCATGCACCGGATCTTTTTCTGCCTGAAAGCGACGAGCCGGATTGGCGGCGTGCACGACAATGTCCGCATTGGCAAATAGCGCCTCAGCAGGGTCGGTCCGCAACACGGGCATCAGGTGATAGCGACCACTGGCGACGACGGCGCGGGCAATTTGCGCACCCACGTAACCCGCCGCGCCAGCTACGGCAACGGTCTTCATGGCTTGTCTGCGGACTTACCGGTATTGTTGGCTGGATCGTAGTTCGGTTCTATCGACTTCATGTGGGCAACATAGTCGGAATCGAACGGTATCAGGTCTTCATAGACGATAGGCCGATCACACTTGTCCCACGGCTTGGTCAAGCATGATATGCAGATGGACTGCGTTATCGCGTGAACGGCATGAGGCGTGTTGGGCGGCGTGCGAAAACAAATGCCACGGCTGGCGAGCATGTTGATTTCCTTTCCAGTAGCGGGATCTTTTGTGACCATGACTACCGATCCATCCACGATCAAAAAATATTCCACGAATTCTGGATGATAGTGATTCCCGCGAATCTTGTTCGGCTGGAAGTAAAGCATGTTAAATTCAACGATCGGCTGGTCCGGCAGCCAGGTGAATATCGCTCCACGGCCATCTTGAACGGTGCTTATGTTACATGATGCTTCCAGAACGTCGATGTTGCCTAGTTTATTTTTCATAGGATACTCCTTTAGACTGGACTGTAACGAAATGGGGATGCGGTAACGGCACAAACAGATGAACTTGGCGCCCGATCGCAAGGCGCTTCTTGATGATCTGAACGAAGGCGTTTGTATAATAGTATGGCAGTACGAACAAGTATTCGGGCAGGCGATCCAGATAGGATGCTTCCTCGACAATCGGAATCATGGAACCCGTAGTCCATGTACCGATTTTCTTGGGGCTGTTGTCGAGAATATACGACATACGGTCCGTCTTGATCCCAAGGTACTGTAGGATCATGTTGCCCTTGGTACTGGCACCGAAGCCCCACAAAGGCCCGTGCCGTTGCACGAGGTGATCTACAATCGCTCCAATAGAATCGCGGAGCAACTGAGTGCGGCTATTGAAAGCGTAAAGAGCCTCGTAGGTGTTGGTCTGGTGCTCGGTCTCGAAACGTTGAATATCAACGTAATCCTTCCGCCAGTATTCCTTTGGAAACAGTGCCGGATCCTTGACGATGAACACTCGGAGGCTGCCACCGTAGCTCTCGACGAGGCGCGCTTCGGCGATGTGCAGCCCAACCTGCGCCAGCAGGGTCTCCAGCGAAGATAGCGAGTAGTAGGCCGCGTGCTCGTGGACGATGTTATCGAAAATGTTATCGCGCAACATCGTTCCCAAATAGGTCATCTGAAGCACCCAGACCGAATTTTCCGACATGACCTCGCGGATGCTACGGCAGAAATCGAGTGGATTGTTCAAGTGATAGAACATCGCCACGCTGAAAATGAGCCGCGGATTCGGCAGACCCAGCTTGCGATACACCTCTGCGCTGAACCGGGCATGGACATGCCGATAATCCGGTGTCGAAACCGATTGCACCACACCGGCCGCAGCGTCGACGTTCACACGGGCACGCACCGGTTGACGGATCAGCCCCAACAGTGTGCCATCGTTGCCGCCGATATCGAGAACCACATCGTCGCTGCTTAGCGAAGTTACTCGTTTGGCGTCATCGACTACATCCTGCAAGATCTGCTTCATCGTGGCCGTTGAGCCACTTTCGTAAGGGTAATTATCAAAAACGTACTGCAAATCGTACGCGTTGGCGAGTTGAACCAGACCGCAACTTTCGTCGGTGCACCGTGTGAGGTTGAGACTCGAGGCCGTTAGCCCGCCCACAACCGGACTCTTGTCGGAGACAAAAATGGCGCTGGGATACTGGTCACCGATAATCACGATATCATCTGCGAGAGGCGCGCCGCAAGAGATACAAGCCACTCGCTCTTTTTTAATTACCATTTTCCCATCTTAATTCCTCCGTTGATTCCTGAGGTAATTTGCATGCTCGCCTGCGGGATAGGCTTGCAGCGATGTGCTATCATTACTGCCAATGTCAATCACTAAATCAGCATCGGTTGGTTTTACCATCTGCTCTAAGGTGCGGTTTTTTTGCTGTAGATGTCTTACCATAGAACCGTTCAGACCTGAGCGGTAGCCGTAATTATCTCCATACATTTCTTCCAAATTATATGACTGTTTCATCTGCAATAAGCCACTATCGGGACACCACACAAGATCGAGTGGCCCTTTCGTGATCGGCTCGTCTGGTGATTTTGGAAATACACCGGTAAGGTATTGCTCGCCAAGCGATAATACCGTAATCAAGTTGGGGCTGCCACTAATACGGCATTTGCTAATTTCTGTGAACATATTATTGACCATTGGGTAGTATTAAATAATTAATACTGTCTATAATTCTTACAAATTTATAATTTATTCTTTTGACAAAATCAACATATTCTTGAAAAGATAAATCAAGCTCTTCTTCATATTTACTTCCATATTCAAAAATTATCGGCATCCTATATTTATTAATTGTATTTACCGCACCTTTCAAAGCAAACAACTCACCGCCTTCAATGTCAATTTTCATAAAACTGACTGGTAATTCGAAGTCAATTGCATCTATTGTTATTGTATTCACAGGCCTACCCTTTCCATTAATATAATCAATACCATAAGAACCATATGTACCGCACTTTTTAAAATCCTGAACAGGGAAATATAACGTCTCATTGCTTTTATCATGCACAGCTCCAAAATGAGCGATAACATTGGTTGTATTTTCCTCAATATTCTTTCTTAAAATTTCAAATACAAAATCATCCGCTTCATAAGCATGCACCACTCCCTTCTCACCAACAAGTTTGGACATCAAAATTGCCATTTGTCCAAAATTCGAGCCTAAATCAAGGGCTGTTGTTCCTGGTGCAATATATTTTTTTGCGATTTCATAAACGTTCACATCAAAAATCAAATCGTTTTTTATCGTATTTGCAATTGTATCTATAGCTGCATCTTTTGGCAAATAATAATTACCTGTCTTTGTTTTATGAAATGATAAATTCTTTGTTCTAATAGAATTAACTTTTTGATATCGTCTAATTTCAAAACCTAAACTTTGAGTTACTTGGCTTATGATTTTTTTTATCTGATTTAAGGCCAACTTTTTTTTGGACATCGCAACCTCCTCCTTCTTGCTTTTGGCAGCCTAAAATGCACCTTGTTTCCCTGTCCAGTTTTTGGGGAGAGTTATAATCCAATCATGATCAAGATAAACATGACTATAAATAGGTAAAGTTGGCAAACAACTTTGATCCCTTATCACTTCAGAAACGTCAAAGGACAATTGTGCTATTTCATAATAGTAATACTTGATCATTTTTAAACTCATTCCAAAACCAAGCCAATACTTACCAGAACATAAATTAAAACTTTCAATTAAGCACGATACTTTATTTTTCCCCCTTTTAATTTTTACGTTCATGTTCTTTGTTGTTTCTGTATTTGTTCTAAAAACAACCCCGTTTGTATCATCATGAGAAATCATAATTTCTATTCCAATATTATCAATGTCACGCCCTGCGTCCAATTCTATATCTATTCTCAACGGTTTAAAGGGAGTGACAAGTCCAGCATTTTCTTCATTTATGGCAATTTTCGTGACCATAACGTCAATTTCTTTTATTTTAAATGGAGCAAATCCATTTTCAGTCGATGTGCGATTTGTGTACTGTTCTATCACTGCGGATGTTTCACCCTCTATTTTTTTAACCCCGCCCTCAAGTAAAATGCCTTTGTTACAAAGCTGTTTTATTGCCAATAAATTATGGCTCACAAACAACACCGTCCGCCCTTGGCCCTTACTTACATCTTCCATCTTTCCAAGGCATTTCTTCTGAAACTCCGCATCGCCCACGGCTAATACTTCGTCAATAATCAGAATCTCGGATTCCAAATGTGCAGCAACGGCAAAGGCCAGGCGCACATACATTCCACTTGAGTAGCGTTTTACGGGAGTATCCAGGTATTGCTCAACTTCAGCAAAAGACACGATCTCATCAAACTTGCGTTTGATCTCGGATCGGGTCATACCCAAGATTGTGCCGTTGAGGTAGACGTTCTCCCTGCCGGTCATCTCAGGATGGAAGCCGGTACCCACCTCAAGCAGACTGGTTACCCGACCCTTGATGGTCACCCGTCCTGCTGACGGTTCGGTGATTCGCGAAAGAACTTTTAGCAATGTACTTTTCCCGGCGCCATTGCGGCCGATGATACCCATAACTTCTCCGCGTTTTACCTCAAAGCTTACATCCTTGAGCGCCCATACTTCCTCCTCCGTATCGCCCTGTATAATGGGCTTCCCTTTTACCAGGTCTTTGGTCTTGTTCCAGAGGGTTCGGGCATTCTGCATCAGCACATCGCGGAGAGCCGTATAGCCGCCCCTTTCCGTCTGGTGGCCGATAACATACTTTTTGCCTAGGTTTTCAGCTTTGATGACGATGTCGGACATGATTCCTGTTTCTAAATAAGATCTGCAAAGGTTTTTTCCATCTTCCGGAAACGGGATACGCCCAGATAGAGGAAGAAGGCAATTATGGCGAGACTGAGTAGGAAGCCGGGCATGTAAATGGGGCTGTTGCCGCCCAAGATGCACCAGCGGAAACCGTCGATTACCCCCACCATGGGATTGAGGTTGTAAAGCAGTCGCCATCGTTCCGGGACAACATTGCTGCTGAATCCTACGGGAGAAACATAAAGACCGAACTGCACCACAAATGGGATGATATAGCGGAAATCCCGATATTTCACATTGAGCGCCGTAATCCAGAGACCGGGACCCAGGCTTGCCAACAAGGCCAGGATGATGAAGCACGGCAGCAACAGGATATGCCAGCCGGGTGGAAATTGATAATAGAGCATCATTCCGATCAGAATAATGAAACTGATGAGGAAATCGATGAAAGCAGTTACCAGGGTCGCTGCGGGAATGATCAGTCTGGGGAAGTAAATCTTGCCGATCAGATTGGCGTTGCCGATCAGACTGTTGGACGATTCACTCAGGGCGTTTGAGAAAAGGGACCAGGGGAGCATGGCGGCAAAGACCATCAGGGCGTAAGGGGCGCTTCCATCGCTTGGAAGTTTGGCCAACCGGCCAAAGACGACCGTGAAAACTATCATGGTCAGAAAGGGCCGGAGAAGCGCCCAGGCAAAGCCGATGATGGTCTGTTTGTAGCGCACCGAGACATCGCGCCACGCCAAAACAAGGAAAAGCTCACGGTAGCGCCAGAGATCGCTCCAGTAATTTTTTTCCGTGCGGCCGGGCTCGATGATGAGCACCGGTTCTTGTGTATGTGTTGAAGATGATTCAGTCATTTATCCACGGATGTCAAGTATGATTAGCATTTTATCACGACACTCAGGCCAACACCTGCTGAGAGTGTAAAGTATTTAGTTATTTGTAATGGCCATATTCAGGTGACAGTTAAAATGTATGGCTTGCTTTCCTTTACTTTCAACAAACGTTTCGTCTAACTCTTGCGCAGAGTATTGAAGGCGAAAGAAATAATTTTTTTCTGAAAGTAAATAAACGATTTGGGGAATTATTGCTGATTGTTTAGGTAAATGTATAAATTTCATAACCTTAGTTTTATCACCAATCATCATCACCCCTTCAGTCGCCCCCAAGCCATGTCTGGATGAAATTAGAGAAGAAAGTATATCGCTGTGGCGTATTTCATTCATCCCCAATTTAAATGTCTCCAATGTAATACCGCCATTGTGGGTTTGAAAAAACAGGGATTTCTGATCCCAGGCTTCGGGATTGAAGGTAAAATGGAGAGGGTGAATGATTTGTAATTTTCTTGCGGGTATAGAAATTGATTGAAGAATCTGGATGTCTTTTTGATTAATAATAAATTCTTTACTAAAAGTAACCTGTTGAGATGTTCTATTTGTTCGTATGATAACAGACTTATTTTCAATAAATATATCCGGTTCTGTTTCAAAGAGGTCCGTTATCTTATGCTCCCCAGGCGTCTCAATAATTGAATGCCCAGAGTAAAAATCAGCGCCAAGGGAGATGTCATCATAATATCCATGTTCAAGTGTTCCTAATATGGGTATATCACACACTTGTTTAAATACTAATTCATGTATTGCAAGTCCCTTTCTTTTATTTAATTTCAGATATATATATTCATTCTCTACGGTTATGAATCTTCCTGAATCATTAAGCTTGAATTTTCCTTTTTTATAAGGTGCTTTGATTTCAGAAGTTCCCCGATGGTAAATAATACTTTCAGTGCCATCACTTAGAGTCAACTGCTTTCTAAATCTTTTCAGTTTTATTAAATAATTTTTCCATCGTGAACTTGTAATGTGTGTTCTGAAATCACTTGACCAAAGATAGCAAAGCTCTTTCCAATCATCAGCATTGTCGTTTCTTTCCTTTAATAAAGCATCATGAATTTGTTGACAGCAGGTGTTAATAAAAAGGTCGTTTCTGCCCGTTAGCGCCCAGCGGTTAATATTGTACTTTTCCTGTTTTTTAACTGGAATGGGTTGTTCGGATGATTGGAGAGACAACAAATGGCCAGCGTGGGAGTTATTTTGGCCGTCCAAGACACGTGATGGTTGGCAGAATTCAAATCCGAGTAATATCAATTTTTCAAATAGCGATTCTATCCTCTTCCATTCATTTTTCCTGCCGTCTAACTTAATTTCTGTTTCATACCGCCCCGGACGGAAATTGAAGATTTCCACATCGTTGGCATATATAGGAAAGTAGCCCTCTTTCATTGAAAAATGAGATTCTATGTAGGATAGATACTCATCCAATTCTATCTCATCGTATGCATACCTTTGAAATTTCTGGAAGGCAATGGAATCCGCCCATATTACGGGAATCGATCTGCCATCGGCAGCAAGTGTTCGCTGGGGAAAGTACTTCCAGTCATTACTCCATTCCGGATGGTATTTCTTTGGATTATTCCATTCCATGATGATGGCTTTACATCCGTGGTTTAAATAATGCTCCACAATCCCGGATGAAAAAGCCATTTCGTTGACCATAGCTACTCGTGGCCTAATTCCTAAACATGATTCATATACTTCTAATCCTAACTTTTGATTCCAGTCATTAACCCCCGCTGGAACCAAAGGACCGATAATCTGAGCGTAACCGCTGCCGATGAATTCACAGGAACCATTCGCTACAAGTTTTTTTAATTCCTTGATCCATGTCGAATCAATGGATTCAATGGTCTCTAATGTATATCCTGATGCTTCGATACCAAAGGGTAAATTGTGTTTTTTTGCTAACTGCAATAAAGGCCAATAGCATTGTTCAATAACCTGTGGACGTTGTTCTTCTTCTATCGAGGAATAGGCAATATTGAGATGAAAGATTGCGTATAATTTTAGTGATATTATCATTCGCTTATCGTTGGATTGTATAAGTCTTGGTTAAATATATTACCGATTTTCAGAGTAAATAGTGGTTCGACATTTGCGTGACATCAGCCTGACGGATTTCCACCTGCGGCAAGCCACCCGCCATCTACATAAAAAGATTGGCCAGTAATATAATTCGATGCCTCAGATGCGAGAAAAACAGTAATGCCTGTCAGATCAGAAGGAACCCCAGGCCGGCCCATGGGAATTAATTTGAGAAAGCTTTCCTTCACCTTTTCATTGGAGAATATATCTTTCGTCATATTCGTCACAAACCTTCCTGGTCCAATGCAATTCACATTTATACCGAATTTTGCCCATTCAACGGCAAGCGCCTTACTAAGCTGACGAATTGCCCCCTTGCTTGCCACATAAGGAACAATATTAGGAATGCCTATTTCTGATGTCAAAGAGGAAACTAAAATTATTTTTCCTTTACCCTGCGGTATCATATGCTGAGCCGCTGCTTTACAGCAAAAAAAGGTCCCCGTAAGATTCACACGAATAACATACTCCCATTCCTCCTGTGTTACTTCAAGAGCAGGCTTGCGCACCTGTGTCCCCGCTGCTGTAACAAGAATATCCAACCGGTTAAAAGCATTCAGTGCAATTCCCATGAGACCTTCAACTTGTCTAATATCCGTAACATCGGTCACCTTTGTCAGAATCCGCGATTTATCGATATTCAAAATTTCTACGGTTTTATCCAGTTTTTCCTGGTACCTGGAAGCAAGGACAAGCTTTGCCCCTGCTTTTCCAAGCGCATCTGCCATTGCAAGACCAAGATCACCGCTGGCGCCAGTGATAACGGCCACTTTATTTATTAATGAAAATTGTGTTTCACTATTAGAAAACATAAAATAACCGTAACTATTCTTTAGTGTAAGTTCCCCACCAGGCGCTCTTTGTCCATCCCCCATCTATAACGATTTGCTGTCCATTAATATGGCGTGCTTCCTCGGATACCAGAAATGCAACAAGGGCGGCAACATCCTTTGTTTCGCCAATTTTTACTGTTGGGGTTCTTCCTAACATTCCTGATTCCACTTCAGGGCTTTGTGAGAGAAACCAAGAAGTACGCGGCGTCCTGATTGGTCCGGGGGCAACGGCATTAACGGTTAACCCATATTTGCCCCACTCCACGGCAAGTGCTCTTGTCAAACCTTCCACGCCCGACTTTGCGGCATTGTAAGCAACCCGTTGCGGATAGGTAGCTATTGTATGAAAACTTGTAAGATTGACAATCCGCCCATATCGATTTTCAATCATGGGAGCACCAAAAATTTTGCAGGTCAAGAATACCCCGTCTAAATCTACTTCTAAAACGCTTCGCCAGTCTGCAAGACTTAATGTTTCAGAAGGGCCTGATAAAGCTGGGGCAGCAGCGCAGGTGACTAATATGTCAATCTTTCCCAGATTACTGGTAATGACATCCCGCACGCCCGCCAGAGATTCTTCATTCCTGACATCGCAAACGTAATAACTAACCCTGCTTAATTTTATATCCAGTCTTTCGGCAACGCTTTTTACATTCTTTTCGGTTCTGGCTATTAACACTACACGAGCACCCAAATTAAACAGAGTTTCCGAAACAGTCAATCCAATGCCACTGCCTGCACCGGTAATAACAGCGGTTTTGCCATCTAATTTTATCATATACTAACTCCCGGATCGGTTTAATTTTTACCTCAGATCAAAACATCCTATTTGGGTTGATCCACAATCAGTTAATTTTACAAGCCTATCATAGACACTCTTATATGGCTCCGGCACAATATGACTGGGACAATTTGCTCCAAAGCTGCTGACTTTGTTCGGTTGAAAACCAAATTCTTTTAAGAGCAGAATTAATGATTCACGAGAATAGAGTATGACATGCTCAAAAATCAACAAATGCGCCCAATATGTACCTAACAATCCGGACAGGATACCGGCCATTGGCGTCTGAACCACTAACTTCCCCCCCCCGTCTTTCGACAACATTATTAATGTTCTTAGCACTTCTCTCGGATCAGGTATATGCTCCAGAACATCCCATAAAAAAATAAAATCAAAGAACTTCTTTTCGTTGTTATGTATTCTGTAGCCTTTGCTAATCACTTCAGACAATAAGTCTTCAGCAATGTCGAATCCATAAAGGTCCTTTTTATTGCAGTTGTTCTCTAATAAAAAATCGAGAAAAAAGCCATTCGCGCAACCATAGTCAAGGATTTTCTTGTTCCTCAATTGTTCAATGCTTATATTCACATCCATCAAAGAAAGATTATACTCATTAAAGACTGTTTTCCTGTTTTCTTCGCTAAACCTGAATTCATGAGACACATAATTTGGACATTTTTTATCTTTATAATTTTTTTTATAATATAAGCTTAACACATCTGGACCCGGTGCAGGCCATATAAAAACCGTGCCACAGGATGCGCATTTGAACCAAGTTGATGTCATATTCTGAAATTCTTTTTCTATGTATTTATCGGACAATGCAGATTTACAGACCGGGCAAATTTTATTCATTTCGCACATTATAAAAAACTTTACATCGCAAATTTTTTCAGATCTTTTCCCATTCTTTCTTTTTCGCCAAATATGTCCATATATAGGAAACATGTACACCCGGTTCCCCAACCACAGGATGATAGCCCATGGGAATTGTGCCAAAACAGTGATCATTTACAAACCAGGTTTCATCTACATTTGTACCGTCACACCAGACACCCTTGCCAACCTGGATTGCTCTTAAAGGACCACCTTCTAGCAGATAAAAAAACACTTCTTCAAAACCCAGCTCAGAATGCAGTTCAAAAGGATGCGGTAGACTTGACCAGGTTCCATACCCACGATGTTTTGTGATTCCCACTCTTAAAAATGGCAGTGGCATGCTCGGTTTCAGATAATGAAAAACATCCCGCTGAAAGTTCTCTTCTCCTACCACAATATGGTGTCTTTGATCTTTTGTAATAACGGTAGTATTTCCCGAAGCCTTGCAAACAACCTTTGCGATATCTCCGTCTTCAATGTAGACTTCTGCCCTCTCGTTTTCGGTTTCAAATATAAGCATATCCCCTTCTCCGAAAGCTTTTAAGGTTGTAAGTCTTTCTTTATTGCACCATTGGTATGTCATATTTTCCCTCCGTTAAGTTAACTAGCGCTTTTTTTATCGATTTTTCCCTATCATAATCCGTACCTATAACAAACTTCCTCCCTATACAATCCTTTGCACCCTCTTCTATACTTGCCAGAACAGAGGCATAGACGTTAGGATTTTTATATTCAAAATAACGGTGCCACAATTCAATATCGAGCCTTTTTCCAAGAGCAAGGTTTATTGCACCCCCGGCAAAATCAGCACCTCTCAAAGGGGTGCTTCCCGAACTATCCCATCCACCGGACAATCTCGGAGTGAGTTCAATTATATAGGGGCCTTTCTTTGTTAGCATGATATCCGCTTTTAGAATATGACCCCCTTTTTCCTTTTTCATGCCGATGGCAACACCTGCACGGTATATTAAATCAAAGACCGCATTCCTTGTTTCATATTCGTGGATTGCAGGATTTATATGGCCGATCTCAACACCCCAAGAAACATCGGAATAAATACCACTGCTTAGTCCGTCAAACAAAAGGAAATCCTTACGAAAAAGTCTGTCTACCCAGTTCAGCCAATACATTTTTCCATTATACCAAACAGTCTCCACTGATTGCTCGGCGATCTCATTATCAACAGGGTAAAGGAGTTCCTCAACAACAGCATGGCCCGTTGTGCCTTCGGATATTGCCCTCTCAAAAACTTCGTCGGTCAAATCATCGGTATTCCTGATCGCTGAAAAACCTCTGCTGCCTGAATTATTTGTTGCTTTTATGACACCTTCGCCTCCTATCTCTTCGATAAACCGCCGTGCTTCATCAATATTACTGACACTTCTAAATCTCGGCTGCGGTACGTTTGCCATAGAGAGGACTTCTCTTGTCAAATGCTTGTAACGGCATATATGGGATGTCTCAGGACTGATCGCATGGAGTCTCAGAAACTTACCAACATGGGCGACGGTTTCATGACAATCTGCCGCTGGTGAAATTACCGCTTTTATTTTAAGATTTTTCCCCAGATTGGTTGCAGCATTTATATTTCCTTCAATGTCGAATGTATCGAGTTCCACTAGTTCATCTGCATATTTCGAACAGATGCAATCGGGATCCCTATCCGTGATGAGGAGCTTAAATCCCATCTGGATTATCTTCTTAGCTGTTAACTCCTGCATTGGTCCGCCGGCAAAAATCCAAATTGCTTTTTCTTTCGTTGAACGCATCTTTTTTAGAATCATCGTTTCACTGCTATTACGACCACCTCACGACCTAAGCCAAGTTCCGCGAGTGCATTATAAAGCCCTCTTTTCATTCTCGAAAGTCCGCTTTTTGCCAGAGTTTGCTCAAATAACATACGCTTTCCGTGACAACGACGACCGATTTCATCATTGCCAACGTAGTTCTCGCCCATTAACAAAAAGAGATCGATGGGAAATGTTGATTCACGAAGGACAACTTTAAATCCGCATGATTCTAAAAGACGACTAAGCGTATCAAAGTTAAAATAGTTGATATGATGAGGTGGGGCTATCCACCAAGGATTGAATTCACGAGTAGTCCTTACGGCGTGCTGAAACGGGTTGTAATCATTGGGCACTACCACGCAAAGCAAGCCTTCAGGGGCAAGCAGGCGATGTGCGATTTTTATCATACCCCTTGGATCTGGGATATGCTCCAATACTTCACTCAAATGAACAACATCAAAAATGCCCAAATGGTTCGCAGAATCTTCTGTAAGAAAATCCTCTTCAACCTCCAATCCCAATTCACAACTATGGGCAGCAGCTTGCGCCGAGGGTTCTATGCCTAATGTTTGCCAACCCCTTTGTTTACCAAGCAGTAAAAAAAACCCCGGTCCTGATCCTACATCCAGGATTCGACGGCGATGAGGCGGCAGATGCTCCTCAAATGCCTCATAGCGTTCGCTGTAAACTAGGTTCCACCAATCCAAATCTTCGCGATGCCGTTCTAAATAAAGCGGTTTTTCTAAAGAATAGTATTCCTGTTGATACACATTTTCTAACTCTTCAGGTGTTGGAATCGGCACGATGTGCTTGAACCCGCACAGCGCGCATTCAATAACATCAAAGCCCTTGGCATTGTCAATAACAGATCCGCTATGGTTTTGCCATTCTTTTATCTCATCCATGCTTATCTCTCATTCTATCCATCACTATCCGCGCAATGCGTTCACTGCCTCGGCCATCCACAAGCTGGCTAGCTCTTTTTGACATTTTCAATCGGTCAGGCATATCAATCAACAAGCGTCGTATGGCTTCCGAAAGCTCATATTGAGTCACTATTGTGTAAATGCCAATATTTTTTGCTATGCCTGCTTCCACAAATGCCGCGGCAGATTTTGCATGATCCTCAGTTAAGCATAGATATATTGCAGGTACGCCCATCGCTGCGAGTTCGTAGGCGGTCACACCGAAAGAAGCGATTGCCAAATCCGCTTCCAACATAATTTGCGCTATGCTACCTGGGGACTGGACCACGTGGATATCTTTTCCCATTTCTGAGATTATCTTTGAAAGAGCCTCTTTGTCTTTGAAACCCGGTCCGACTACTACTGTGCCTTCAAATTCCTCGCTGATCATGCCCAAGGCATCGACAGCCATGTATGTAAGTCCTGCCCGGTCGCTTCCGCCCATCGTTACTAAGATTTTAGGGAGTGGGGCGTTCGGCGTTCGGCGTTCGGCGTTTTTATATTTTATGAATTCGGGGCGGAGAATCACCCATTCCCAACCGACATAAAGTTCTCCATTGAATCCGTTCCAATCCATCGACTTCACTTGGGGAACGGGAGGATAAAATGCAAGATCGGCCAAGAGTCTTCTGTCGCTTGGGTCATCAATAGTTACTATCAGCACACCATAATCCTTGTTGATATCTCTGACCGTATTTATTGGTAAATCATCTCTTACATCAAGAACAAGCAACTGTATGTTTTCATCTTTTATAATCGTTTTTATCCATCTGTCATAATCAGATAAGCTTCCATCGCCTTGGTAAATCAATAGTCCATAGCCTTTCTGTCCTATCATATCAAAGCCGATAGGACTTTCACGCATTGCAAAAACCACTTTGCAGCCATGGTTTTTATGAAGCTCATCTGCGAGGGCAAGAGATCTTACTATATGGCCAAGCCCAACTTGCCTGGAGCCATCACAACGAAAGAGTGTACATGTCATCTTTAAACTACTTAATGCCTTTTGCGTGGCATACTTTCTGTAAAGTCTTTAACCTCCATTTTACACTTTTTAATGCTCTTCTTCCTTCCATACCTCTTCATATTTTTCCTTGCCGATAAATTCACGGTTTATTTCGCTCAACTCCCGATGCTGCGAAAGATAATCCAGTATGTCTTTCATTAGAAAGAGCCTGTCTTCCCTATAGAGCGCTTTGTAAATAACTGAAACTAGTTCAAAATCAGCCTCCGTGTCTACAGTCCAACGCAACTCTGAATAGTTTGCTTTAGCCATCAGGTGGGCGCAACGGAATTTATCCTTATTTCTCCATATATAGGGTGTTACGTGCTCGCGGTCCGATTTTGTCTTTGCCTCCCGCCAAGCTCGCGCAAGAGCTGAAAAGCTGAAACACTCCGCGTCGAGACCACTGGGAAATCTTCCGGTCTCTAAATAAATCGCCCCAGCACCGGCTGCCACACCCACATGATCATATTGGCCATTTACATAAAGATGAATTAGCTGATCTATTAACTCTGGATCAGCAAAAGGACAATCGCCTGTAATGCGAAGGAGAGGATCGCCTTTGTGGATGAGGGCAGCCTGATAAAAACGGTCCAGGACATCATTTTCGCTCCCTGCAAAACAGGCAATATTGTTGTCCTTACAAAATTGAATAATTGTGTGATCAGCGGGAGCCTCTGATGTAGCCACAACGACATCGTGAAGCTCTTGGACATATCGAAGACGGTTGACAATATGCCACAGCATAGGTTTGCCCAAGAGCGCGCGCATGACCTTACCTGGTAGCCGGGTGGAACCCATGCGGGCTTGGATGATGGCAACGATATTCATTAAATCCTCCAAGATTCCCTAGTTTTTTTTAGTGGCCGCAACCCATCTGCGGGATCAGCGCGCCAATCACGATCCTTTAATTCACTGGGTGCGGGTTTCTTTATGCCATCTCCATCAGCCTGAAATCCGCTTTTCGCGGTTTTTATGACCTCTTGAATCTGCTCCGGCAACCAGCAATGGCCCGTTTTGTATTCGTCTCCGGTTCCATCGAGATCCAGGTGGAACTCAATCATGGAAGCTGACCATTTGTGGATAGCCCGATATATGACGGCAGGTTGTACACTATGATCAGACCAACCATATTTAAGGAGAAAGGTAGATCGGAGGGTTTCAATGGCTGCAAGGTTACATTCTTCTATGGGCGTTGGGTAACCGGAAATACAGTGTAATAATGTTAAGTCGCTGCAGCCTGCGCTTAATAAAACATCTACTGCCTTTTTAATCTCATCGAGTGTAGCCATGCCCGTTGATAAAACAACCGGCTTCCCCGTTTTTGCGCACGCACTCAATAGATCATTCCAGAGTAATTCGTATGAGGCAATCTTGTAGAAATCTACAAATGGGAAAAGCTCTTCAACAGCTTTTAAATAAAAAGGTGTGCATGAAAATTGTATTTCCTTTTCATTACAACGATTTTTTAAAGTTAGCAGGAATGAAACCGGCAATTCCCAATTTTTCCGCCTGCGATGTTCTTCACTTTTCCTGAGTATTTCCGGCGCAAAAAGTTCATCTACCTTGAATAATTGAAACTTTACAGCGCTACAGCCAATCTCCGCGCTTTTATCAATAAATGAAAGGCAACGATCAAGATCCCGGTGGTGATTGCTTGAAACTTCAGCGACAAATTTCACATTCATTTTGCGTACTTCCTTATGACCTTTGTTAATCTTTCAATAACTGAATTGACGTCCTTCTCAGTCAATCCCGGGAACATGGGCAACGAGATGATTTGCTCATACACGCGCTCCGCTATGGGGCACAGACTCGGTCCCGTATGAAAACGCCTTCGGTAATAGGGATGCAAATGGACGGGAATATAATGAACGTTTACACCAACACCCTCTTCCCTCAATTCTTTAAAAATGACTGCTCTGTCTGCTTTTAGGTTTTTCAACTGCAGTTGTATTACATAAAGATGGTATGCATGAAGGACATCACTCTCTTTTTTTAGAGGTTTAATGTATTCATTAGTCAACTCTCGATCATAACGCGCGGCAATTGCCTGCCTGCGCTCAATCCATAGATGAAGTTTCTGCAATTGACTAATGCCCAATGCACATTGGAAATCAGTTAAACGGTAGTTATACCCAAGATCAACCATCTCGTAGAACCAGGAACCTTGTGTATCCCGATGGCGATGATCTGTTGTGATTCCATGGTTACGGAAAGTCCGCATACATTCTGCAAGCCCTGTATCATCTGTAGTGATCATGCCCCCTTCGCCGGTGGTGATGTGCTTTACCGGATGAAAGCTGAAGGCATTGAGGAGGGCTAATGATCCCACTGGCCTTTCCTTATAGCGGGCCCCAAGGGAATGGCAGGCGTCGGCCACAAGAGCAAGATTGTGTTTCCCGGCAACCGCTGCAAGGGTATCATAGTCACAAGGCTGGCCGGCATAGTCCACGGCGATGATGGCTTTTGTCTTAGATGTTATGCGCGACTCCACAGATACCGGATCAATCAGAAGGGTTTCCGGATCTACATCTGCAAAGACAGGTGCCCCCCCCTGAAAGACGACACAATTTGCCGTGGCGGCAAATGTCATGGCCGGGACGATTATTTCATCCCCCGGACCAATGCCGATGGCAAACATAGCGGCATGGAGCGCTGCTGTGCCGCTATTCACCGCCACCGCATATTTTGCGCCAACCTGCTTTGCGAATGCATCCTCAAAGGCGGCAACGTTGGGCCCGGTCGTAAGCCAATCCGAACGGAGCACGCCAACAACGGCGGCAATATCATCTTCATCTATCCATTGCCGGCCGTAGGGTAACATAACCGGACGAACCGGTTTACCGCCATTACTCGCTAGTTCCGGCACTTTTGGCCTCCTTCTCCATATCCAATCCGGCCATAGCGCGCAATTCATCCACGGTCAGCCAATGGGTATTTGTATCGCTGCTGTAACTGAAACCATCCGGACACAACTTGCCGCCATTTTCCGATAGATATTCCTCGGCCGACCAATTATGGAATGTCGGCAGAACGGCAAAATATTTGTCATACTCCACGGTGTGATGGGCGTCATCTTCCGGCACCATTATTTCATGCAATTTTTCGCCGGGGCGAATACCGATGATTTTCGTTTTGCAGTCCGGCGCAATGGCACGCGCAAGGTCGGTTATCCGCATGCTGGGAATCTTCGGCACGAAAATTTCTCCGCCATGCATCCTGTCAAAACTTGACAACACAAAGTCCACGCCTTGCTCCAGCGTGATCCAGAACCGGGTCATACGCGGATCAGTTATAGGCAGAACCCCGGTTTCACGCATTTTGAGAAAGAAGGGAATCACGCTACCCCGGCTGCCCACCACGTTGCCATATCGCACAATGCTGAAACGCGTGCCGTGAGGCCCCGAGTAATTATTGCCGGCTATGAACAGCTTATCCGAACAGAGTTTGGTGGCACCATAGAGATTGATGGGGTTGGCCGCTTTATCGGTACTGAGCGCTATTATCCGCTTTACATTGCAATCAATCGCGGCATCAATCACGTTCATTGCGCCTAGCACATTGGTCTTGACCGCCTCGCTTGGATTATACTCGGCAGTCGGAACTTGTTTGAGCGCGGCGGCATGCACCACAATATCCACGCCATCAAAAGCACGATGCAGCCGGTCGCGGTCGCGCACATCGCCAATGAAATAGCGCATACAATCATAGCGTTCTTCACAAAACCGTTCACGCATTTCAAACTGCTTAAGTTCATCGCGGCTGAAGATAATTAGTTTACGCGGCTTATAACGGCTCAATACAATTTCAGTGAATTTTTTACCGAAAGACCCGGTACCGCCGGTAACCAGAACAACTTTATCATTTAGCATCAGTAGTGTCCCAGCGTTGATTCTCTAAATCTTTCCATGCTTTGCATTATAAACAGGTTACTAGCGATTCAGGTCGTAATCGATTTGAACTCGATTTTATATTATGGTCACTCTTCTGTCCAGCGACAGATAGGCGTGACCGATGAATACATCTTCGACCGTCTTCGCCCAGATTATGGATTTCTTGCCTCTTTATGAGTTCCGAAAATGCGTCAAGCGATACCGTGGCGACTACAAGATCAAAAGCTTCTCCTGTCTCGATCAGTTCCTCTGCATGGCCTTCGCTCAGCTGACTTTTCGGGAGAGCCTCCGCGACATTGAGTCCTGCTTGCGTTCGATGAAGAATAGACTGTATCACATGGGGATCCGCGGCAACGTTGCCCGTAACACCTTGGCCCACGCCAATGAAACTCGTGACTGGCGGATTTACGCGGACTTCGCCTAAGTGCTCATCCATCAAGCCCGCCATCTCTATGCCGACGATGATTTCGGTCTGGAGCTCAAGGAGACCGTCTATGCCTTCGATTCCACAACGATCGACCTCTGTCTTTCGCTTTTCCCCTGGGCCATCTTCCGTAAACACAAAGGCGCCGTCAAGCTTCATACCCTTCTCGATCTGCGAGGCTCCATCCCCTCTTTTATCAAGATAACAGACGGGAAAGTGCACGATGTCCGGATCTTGGATGACCTGATTCCCGAGCCCGGCTGTTTCTACGTCCTTGACCGCGCCTATCTCGATTTTGCCCGTCTCCACCTCATTCATCAGAGCCAAGCCTTCTTTGTCATCCGCGCCAAATCGAATCTTCAGTGCCGCCGGCTGTATTCTCGGCCCGTCGATAAGGCGGCGGACCTGGTCAGCGACCAGACCGTTCTCCTTACAGGTTTCTATTCCAACGACGCTTTCCCCGACAAGTTGCGCCGGGTCCGGTTCTACGATCGGGAGAACGACCGCTACTTGATCTTCTTGTCCAATAATTTTATCCTTCCTCCGCTGACCATCGCCCTGCTCTATAAGCTGCGCTGGAGAATTGAGTTGTTCTTTCGCTGGATCAAGCAGAACCTTCGGATCAAAGCGTTCTATGGGAGTTCGGAGAACGCCGTGAAGACGCAGATCTGGGTCGCCATCACGATCTATGTCCTCGCGGCGATCGTCAAGAAGCGCCTGGCGCTCGAGCTGCCGCTCTTCTCTTTTCTGCAAATTTTGAGCGTGACCGCGTTCGAGAAAGGCCCGTTGAATCAACTACTTACCTGCTTTGCTGATGGAAAACCAACAGAAGATTCATGTAAACAATTGCTTTTATTCAACTTATAATGGGACACTACTGATATTCCCTGTATATTCGGGAAGGTCGAAACTTACGCGGACGTGACTCTGGGCGCCTAGATGATAGATCTCGTCGGGCTTGAGATTATAAATTAGATCAGCCAACTGTTCGGAATCGGATAGATCGCCATAATGAAGAAAAAGCCTTACATTTGGCAAATGAGGATCTTGATAGAGATGATCTATGCGGCCGCGATTAAGGCAGCTCGAACGTCTGATGAGGCCATGGACTTCATAGTTCTTCGAAAGAAGGAATTCTGTCAGATATGAACCGTCTTGCCCGGTAATTCCAGTAATGATAGCTTTTTTCATTGAATCTATTGCGCTTGTTTCAAGTCAAGTGGATTTCATAATAATATAAGCTACCGCCCTTAGGTTTGAAAAATAAATCATTTTCCCACCTCAGGGATATTTAAAAGCCCAGTAATTCGAGCCCGCAATAAAATCCTTGTTGCTTCGACAAATTCGGGCAACGCCAGCTATCAACGAAGACGAGTAAATTTTATTAATTCCAGTAAATCCTGTCAATAGAGGAACTTGCTATATGCGCCTGGCAGCTTTAGCCTGGCTATGCCTATTTCGTTTGAAATAGTCCAGGAAGAGGGCCAAGAAGCAAAAAGCGGCGAGGCTCAAGAAAGCCGCGATCATTACATTCTTTCTTTTTTGGGGCGCCACGGGATAAAACGAAGACGTCGGCTCTTTGATGAGCTGGGCATAGTCGATTCTAGCTTTTTTATCTCCGATGAGTTGGATATCGTTTTTGACCGTATTCATCGAATTTTTTATTTT
>Ga0315281_10001125_pt1 | contig 39089 bp, 28 predicted proteins | sample YL17G07_0_MG_FD_204540 | JGI IMG/M metagenome (GOLD analysis project Ga0315281, IMG submission 204540) | Sediment microbial communities from Yellowstone Lake, YNP, Wyoming, USA - YL17G07_0 | ecosystem: Environmental > Aquatic > Freshwater > Lake > Sediment | place: USA: Wyoming | collected...
GCACAGTTCGCTCGCCCGCGCGCCGGTGTCCAACAGAGTGAGAAAAATGGCTTTATCCCGCACCCTCTCCCTTCCGGCGTCACACGCAACTATGAGACGCGCCACGTTGTCGAGTTCAACCGGTTCTAGAATTTCTTCATGTACTTTCGGCGGCGGCACTTTGCGAATGGGGTTACGCCAGCCGTCTGTCTCTGCTTCCGCTTCGTACCAGCGCAAGAAAGTTTTTAGCACGCGGTAGTATTGGTGTTGCCCGCCCGCATTGTGTCCGGCTTCTTCCAGGTGCAATAGATATTCGCGCAACAGTCCGGCATCAATATGTTCAACGTGCGCCACATTCCGCCCGGCGCAGTAGTCCACAAAGTGCGCGAGACGTGGCGCGTATATTTTCCGTAGCGTTCCCGCGCCCACGCCTTCGGCCCGCTTGGCAAGCAAAAAGCCGTCTATCCATTGACTCAAAGTCACGGTGACGGCTTCTATAAAAAGCTGCTGTTTAGTTGGGGTGGTGTTCATAGCTACTCCATTCCAGAAGTAGCAAGAAACACGGCGTTTAACGCGATTCTATGCGCCCGGCGGGACTTGAACCCACAACCAACAGCTTAGAAGGCTGTTGCTCTATCCATTAAGCTACGGGCGCATTGGAGGGATTATAAAGCAAATGCGGTGAGTCTCAAAGATTGGCCGCGCTTCATTCAGCGCCGCCGACGACGGGCGGAAAGATGCCGATGAGGTCGCCGTCGTTTAGCACGGTGTCAAGTTCCACCGCCTCGCTGTTGACGAAGACACTGCGGACCAGTGGAGCGGGCAAATTGAGCGCGGGAGCGATGGCCGCAATGGTTGCGCCTGTAGGCAGTTCTACTGCGAAGGGCTGCGAGCGGTCGGGGCCGGGGTGATGCTTGCGGAGGAGCGAGTAGAGCTTAACGTAGACTTTCACGGTTTTTGATGATCTACGGCGTATCGTCCATGAACGGGCGCAAGCCTTTGTAGACGCGTTGGCCGGAGAGGGTGCGGAGGATGGTCGTGCCCTGCCCGGGACGATTGATTTTCTCGGCCAGCTCCTCAGGCGTCAGGGGCTTGTTGCCGTTGGCGATGAAGACGCGGAAGACGGCGTCCACGAGAGTGGTATGCGCGGTGAGGAAGTCGGGTTGTTGGGCGCAGTGGGTGCGGAGGGTGTATTGCACCCCGTCAATCTGTTGCACTTCGCCGGTGTCCGCATCCACGTTGTCAATTAAATCGCCGCCGGCGTATTCGGCCAGCGCGGCCTGATGGTCGGGGCAGAGGTGACTCATCAGGTACACGCGAAACTCACTGCTTTCGCGGTTCCACCACTCGAAGTCAATATGAAATTTGGTTTTGAGCGTGGGCTTGACTAAGCGGTTGCTGACAGCGGGGGGGAGAGTCACAGGCTTATTCCGTCCAGGAGGATTGATCAAAACGCCAGTAGGCGTCGCCGACGTGAACGAAGTAAGGGCGCGCCACCAACTCGGCGAAGATCGGGCCGGGCGGACTGCGGCGGGCGACGTTCACCGCGGCGTAGAGGCTCTTGGCGTGGACTGCGCTCTGCGGGTTGAGTTTGGCCAGTTCGCGGAACACGTCGGCGACGAGGCGCTCAAAGGGCAGGTGCTGGCTCTTGAGCCACACCTCGTCAATCGCCGTCGCGTTGTCCACGGCAATGATGGTCAGTTCGTCGAAGTTCACCGCGATGGCTTTCTTTTGCATGGAGAAGTTCAAGCGGCCATCCGGCCCGGCGACGGCGGTGCGGACCCACTCACGGTTGGGGCGGCGAGTGCTGGCTCTGACGACGACCTCGCCGGGTTTGTGGCCGCGCCGCACAGTGAGTTGGCCGCCTACCGGGAAGTCGTGCTTCTTGTACCATTCGTCGAGACCGAAGACGTAGTGATTGGCGCGCACGACCCAGCCGGGAAATTGTTCGCCGCTGTCGCTATCCACAAAGGTGAAACGGATGCGCGGAGACACGAGGGCGGTGGGGAACAGCGGGGTCAGGCGGGACGAAAGGGGCAACGTACCCACGCGACGATGCGGAAACGTCACGTTCAGGGTCACTTCGTCCGGCGAGGGCGCCTCACTCTCTGTGGGCGCGAGTTCGTCGTCCAGTTCTTCCTCTAATTTTTCCAGGACCGGGAGGAAGTTTTCGGTGGTGTAGTCCGGAGCCGCGTTATCCAAACGGCGCGGAGGGAACGTGACTTCGGGCGGCTCAAGGCGGCGCAGATACCACAACACCTCGCCCGCCGGGCCGACTTCGTCGAAGCGTTGATCTTCCTGAAGCGCGTAGTTGAGCGAGAAGGCTTGCAGGCGCGGATTGATGTTGGTGGGCAGGCCGACTTCTTTGAGCAAGGCCTCAGTGGGTAGCGGGCCGCCGCCGGCCACGTCGAGCACGGCCTCGGCGAGGTTGAGATGCCCGATGTTGACGGTGGCGAGGAGTTCGCGCGGGAACCAGCGCCCGGCGAGGCGGACAATGTCCGGCGTCTCCTTCAGGCGCGCTTCGAGTTTGGTGGTGATGCTGACGCCGAACTCTTTGAAAACGTCTTCGGGCGATTTGGCTTCGCCGTCGCCGTTGTGGCCGGCATCGTGATTGAGTTTGTGATTGGCGAAGCGCGCCACAAACTCGCGCGGGGCGGTGTCGTTGCCGAAGTCCACGGCAATCACGTCGAACTCGCCGTATTCCGGGTTGCGCCCGGAACGCAGGCTCACGACTTTCCCGGCGCTGAATTGCATTTCGGGGAAGGCGACGATCTGCCCGACGGTGTAGGCTTCTTTCGGGAGATAGAAGGCCGCGCCTTGCTCACGGTGCTTGGCGGCCTCGGCCTCGCGCTCACAGCGGCGGCGCACGATGGCAAAGGCCATCTCGTCCGTCGTCAGCGGCGTCTCTTCTTCGAGGAGAAGATTGTTCAGATATTCGAGATCGGCATCTTCGATTTTGAAGGCCGCGCCCCAGTAGGCGGCGGCGGGAAGCAAGGATGGCGTCAAATCAAGACCTCAAGACATACAAAATTCCAACGGGCAAGGAATTATTATACTTGCCGCCTGCGTTGTTGTAAAATCGTACTTAACCGCTTTTCAATCATTGGAGGCCAGGATGTCTAACAAACTTGTCAGCGTATATACTGTGGCCGGGCACGGGCCGGCCGAGGTGATTCGCGGAGTGCTGGAAGCGGCGGGCATCCCCGCCGAGATTTCACAAGAGAGCGCGGGCATGGTCTACGGTTTTACCGTCGGCGGGCTGGGATTGGCGCACATTCTCGTCGCCGCCGAGCACGAGGCCGAAGCCAGAGCGTTGTTGGAGGCGATGCGACGCGGGGATTTGATGAGCGACGACGAATTGGATGAAACTAGCGGGGAGGATGAAAATCCAAAACCCCAATGACCCAATCCCAAAACAATTCCGGTTCTTTCGGGATTCAGAATTTGAGAATTAGGATTTCAGGGGAATTCCACCTGTGTCCACTGCAAGGGGTCCACTTGAAACCCACCTACCCACAACTCCCAGTGCAAGTGCGGGCCGGTGACGCGCCCGGTCGCACCTTGATAGCCGATGAGGTCGCCGGTCTGCACGGTCTGGCCCACTTGCGTCAAAATTTTTGATTGATGCCAATAGCCGGTGTACACGCCCCAACCGTGATCAATGATGGTAGCATTACCGCGCACAGTCAGCCCGCCTGTGAAGACGACGACGCCGGGCGCAGGCGCGGTGATGGGGCGATCTTCCGCGCCGGAAAAATCGGTGCCGGTGTGAAATGAATCATACGGCCCACCGTTATACGAGCGCAGTGAACCGTACACCGAACGCAGTGCGCCGACGGAGGGCAGTTGAAACACGCCGCTCCAATAGCGCGTGGGCGTAGCGGGCGCGACAATGGCTTCGAGTTGCTTGAGTTCCGGCTCTGTCACCACCGGGTCAATCGTCGCGGGGTCAACCGTCAGCGGCGGGTCGGTGGCGTAATCACCACTCCGCACGGGCAAGGGTTGCGAGAAGCGCACGCGCCCGCCATTCGCATCCGTCGCGTCAATCGTCAGCCGATAGAGATCGGGTTCGGCGAGGCGATAGATTCCCAACAGCGCGTATTGCGAGTTTTCATTTTCGAGATTGAACTGCAAAGGCCACGCGCCGAGTTGACCAGTGACCGTGACGGGTTGCGCGGTGACGAGGTGCAATGACAGCGTGTGACCTTGCGCGATAGGAAATGGTCGAGCGGCGAGGTCCGTGAGTGGATACGGCAGAGCGCGGGTGGGCTGGTCCCCGCCGGGGACGACGACACTCGCGCGGGGTGCGAGCAAGCCCGGATGGGGGAGGCCATTGAGGGCCGCGAGCGCCCAGGGGTTTTGATTCCGCGAGGCCGCGAATCCCAGCCAGCCTTCGCCGATCCGCGCCGGGTACGTGATCCCCACCGGGAGGGGCGGCCCGTCGAGCGCGTCCACCACAATCACCGATTCATTCACAAACAGCAAATCGGGATTGACGATGCGATTCAGGCTGATGAGCGTTTCGCGCTTCAGGCCGAGGCGGAGCGCGAGGCTATCGAGCGATTCGCCGATCTCCAGCGGGTGTGCGCCGAGTTTGCCGCTCACGCCCGGGAAGCCGGGGATGATGAGGGCTTGCCCCACGCTGAGGGCCGCGGGGTTGATATCGGGATTCGCGGCTTGCAGGGCGTCGAGCGTCAGGCCGAATTGGCGCGCGATGCCGTAGAGCGTGTCGCCCGGCTGAACGGTGTATTGCGGGCCGGTGGTCTGCGCGCGCGCAGGGCGCGTGAACGCTATGAGAAGCAGGCTAAGGCTGAGGGCAATCTTCAAAAATGATTTCATCGCCGATGGAAATTTTCTTGAGAAAGGCCGGATCAGTTTCGAGCGTGTAGCGCGCCGGTTCGCGCGGAGCGTAGAAAGGCCGCCAGGGCAGGGCTTTAACTTTATCCACCACGCGCCCGGCGTTGTTGATCCAGACTGCCGCAATCGGGAACGGCACGAAGAACATATGAATGGCAGTGGCCGAGCGGCTATCGTTGGCTTCGACCAGGATGAGCGCCTCGCCGGGGCGCAGGGCCTGACGGAACATGAGGCCCCTGAGGCGACTCTGGAACGACGCGCACCATTTTACGCCAGTGAGGAGCGGTTGGCCGGTGGCGCGGTGTTTGAGAGTGACGTAGAGGCGTTTATTCATGAACTGATCATAAATCAGGGGCGGCTGGGTGGGCCGCCCCCGGCGCAATCCATTTCTCCTCGCGCGGCTTCAATCACTGGTCAGAGGCGAGGTCCCGCGCGCGGGCTGATCGCGCCGCGCCAGTACTTTCTCCACGCTCTCCAGCAAATCCTGCGGGCCGAAAGGCTTGGTCAGGTAATCGTCCACTTTGGCGATGTGCAGGCCGAGCACTTTGTCAATGCTCTGCGCTTTGGCCGTGACGACGATGACGGGAATGCCTTTCGTCTCTTCGTTGGCCTTCATCTTTTGGTAGACTTCCCAGCCGTCCATATCGGGCATCATTAGATCAAGCAAAACGACGTCGGGCTTTTCGCGGGCGATGGCCTCCAGGCCCTCGCGCCCACCCATCGCGCCGACGACTTGATACCCCTTGCGGCTCAGGATGAGTTTCACAAGGTCAATCATTTCCGGTTCATCTTCGATGCAAACAACTCGTCGCATAGTGCTCATGGATACCTCCGCGGGACACATTAGGAAGTGTACACCACAAACTGCTTTCCCGACAACCGGCGTATATCAGTTGCCTAAACCCGCTCCCAACTTCCTGTTCATGGTAAACTCTCCGCATGGCTACTGCTCAACCCGGCTCCATCATCCAATTGGTCGGACGCGACCAGAAATACATCATCGTGCGCCTCCAGCCCGGCGATGAACTTCACACGCATCGCGGGGTGTTGACTCACGACGCGCTCATCGGGCAAGAACTCGGCTCGGAGGTCGTCACTCATCTCGGCCACCCGTTTCTCCTGCTGGAGCCGTCCACCGACGACCTCATCCGCGAAATCAAGCGCGTGTCGCAAATCATGTATCCCAAAGACATCGGTTTTATTTTGATGAAACTCTCGGTGCGCCCCGGCATTACCATCGTGGAGGCGGGGACGGGGAGCGGCGCGCTAACGACGGTGCTGGCGCAAGCCGTGGGCCCGACGGGCCACGTGATCTCCTACGAGGTGCGCGCCGACCACCAGAATCTCGCCAAAAAGAACATCGCCCGCGTGGGTTTGAGCGAGCAAGTGACGTTCAAGTTGCGCGACATCGCCGAGGGCTTCGACGAGACCGACGTGGACGCGTTGTTCCTCGACGTGCAGAACCCGTGGGACTACACCGACCAGGCCCGTCGCGCCCTCAAGGGGGGCGGCTTCTTCGGCAGTCTCGTGCCCACGACCAATCAAGTCTCCACCTTGCTCGTCGCCCTGCAACGCTCCAGTTTCGAGTTTGTCGAAGTGTGCGAAGTGCTCATTCGTTACTACAAGCCCGTGCCCGAGCGCCTGCGCCCCACCGACCGGATGATTGCCCACACCGGCTTCTTGATTTTCGGGCGCGCGGTGAATCGGCGTGTGCCGGGTGCGCCGTATGAACCGCCGTTGGAACTGGAAGAGGCGGTTGAAGAAGGATAGCGTGGACGCGGATTGCATCCGCGCCGACTTGAAAAACTTTGATTAAAAGGAGTCCCACTATGCGTTTCCGTCCCGGTCGTTTTCGTCGTCCCGGCCCCATGCGTTGGGGGCCACGCCCCTTTGGTCGGCGGAGCGCGCTTGGCCCGTTAGCCGCCGGGCCGCGCCAACAGTTAATGGAAGCCCATCGCCTATTTGCGGAAGGACAGCCGGCCGCCGCCGCGCCACTGTTTGTTGAACTGGCGGGAATGGCGCACTCATTGAATATGCCGCGTCGCGCCGCGCAAATGCACTTGCAAGCCGCGCGCAGTTTCGCAGCCAGCGGCAATAAAGCGGCGGTGTTGGAACAGGCGCGCGCCGCCTTGCAGGTCTTGATCGGCGCGGAGTTAGCCGAAGAAGCCACGCTCGTGTTGCCCCGTCTCGTGCGCGAGATGCGCGAGCGCGGAATGACCGCCGAGGCCGGGATACTCCAGCATGAGATTCAAGAACAGCTTGGATTGTCGGCGGAGGAGTGGGGCGAAGCCAGCGCGCCCCCGGCGAAGCCAGCGCGCGGGCGACTCCCCGCCAAATGCCCCGGGTGCGGCGGCCCGGTGCGGAGCGACGAGGTGGAGTGGATTGACGAGCACAGCGCCGAATGCGTATATTGTGGGAGCGTATTGCCGACAGAAAAATAAGCGCAATGGTTTTCGGGAGCGCTGATAAGGCTGAAAAGTTTTGATGGCGCGGATAAATCGAAAAATCAGCGACTATCAGCGCCTCTTTCAGCAACGTTCAAAATTTCCGTGGATTCTTAACCACCATGATCAATGAATTCGCCCGCCTCGGGCGCTTTTTGCGCTCGCCGATGTTCCCTATTTTCATGATCGTGTTCGTGGACGTCCTGGGGGTGGGGATTACTCTGCCGGTGATGCCGCTGTACGCCCAGAGCTTGTTTAAAGCCGCGCCTTTGCAAATCAGCCTTCTGCAAAGCGCCTATTTTATCGCGCAGTTTTTTGCCTCACCTTATTTAGGGCGGCTATCCGACCGCTACGGGCGGAGACCGGTGCTTATCCTCAGCCAATCCGGGACGTTTCTGGCGTTTCTCCTGAGCGGCTGGGCGCCGGGGTTGCTGTTTCTGTACGTGGCGCGCATCATTGACGGATTGACAGGCGGCAATATCTCGGTGGCGCAGGCGTATCTTAGCGACATCACCGACGAACAGAACCGGGCGCGCGGGTTGGGGGTAGTGAACGCGGCCTTCGGGTCGGGGTTCGTGTTCGGCCCGGCGTTTGGGGCGCTGTTAGCAGCGCACTTCGGGCCGCGCGTGCCGTTCTTCATCGCCGCCGGTGTTTCGTTGACGACGATCACGCTTTCGACTTTTCTGTTGCCGGAGTCGCTCACGCCGCAGAGGCGCCAGGAGGCCGAGGCGCGGCGGGCGGGGCGGGCGCGCATGGGCAACTGGGGCTTGCTCAAATTGCCCGGCATGGCGCTGTTGATGGCGATTGCGTTTGGCGGGCAGTTCGCGTTCTTCGCTTTTCAATCCACCTACGTGCTGTGGTCGGAGAAGGTGATGTTCGCCGGGCGCAACGCGCAATTTGTGCAAACGGCGATTGGGTGGATTCTCACCCTGGTGGGGGTGTTCGGCATCATCACCCAGTTCTGGCTGGTAGCGCCTTTAGTGCGGCGGTTCGGCGAGAAAGGGCTGGTGGTTGCAGGGAATTTAATGCGCGCGTTCACGTGGGGAGTGATGGTGCTGTGGCCGATTGTGCCGGTCGTCGTCGCGGTGGTGCCCTTGATGGCTATTGGCGGCGGGGTGATGGTTCCGGCGCTGATTGCGCTCGTGACGTACAGCGTGCCGCCCGACCAGCGGGGGCAAGCCATCGGGTTGGCCGAATCCATTCAGGGGTTGGGGCGCATCCTCGGGCCGATTGTGGGCGGGGTGTTGTTCCAGTATTGGCATCCCAGCGCGCCCATGGTATTGGCGGCGGTGCTCAGCCTGCTCACTTTTGCGGCGACGTTTGGAATGAGCGGGCGGAAGACCTCCGTGACGGTGAAGGCCGCGCCACAAGAAGGATAAGGGGTGAAGGCCGAAAAGAAATTATTTACTGAACAATTTCTCCAATCGTTCCACCATTCCGCCGAGGACGGCGAAGGCTTCTTCGACGGCTTGCGGGGTCGTCATATCCACGCCCGCGACTTTGAGGGCTTCGAGCGGGTACACGGAACTGCCGAGGGTGAGGAATTTGACGTAGTCTTGCGCGGCGTTGGGCGTGCCGGAGAGGATGCGGCGCGAGAGGGCGTTGGCCGCCGAGATGCCGGTGGCATATTGATAGACGTAGTAGTCGGCGTAGAGATGGCCGAAGGTGGCCCAGGTGATACCGACGCGTTCGCGGTCTACGTGCATCTCGCCGCCATAGCCTTCCGCGAAGAGGTCGGCCATGAGGCTGATCATGTCGTCGGCAGTCGCGCCTTCGCCGCGCTCGAGGCGCTCGTGGAGTTCCAGTTCGAAGCGGGCGAGGGTGGGCATGATGAAGAAGTAGCGGTGGAAGTTGGCCATGGCTTCTTCGATGACGGCGATTTGGAAATCGGGGTCGCTGTTGTGGTCGAGCAGGTAGGCGCGCGTCATGGCCTGATTGAAGTTGGAGGCGACTTCGGCGATGAAAAGCGAGTAGTTGCTATAGAAAAGGGGTTGGGTCTGCCAGGTGAGGTGGGAGTGCAGGGAGTGGCCAAGTTCGTGGGCCAGCGTGCTCATGCTGAAGAGCGTGTCGTCGAAAGACATGAGGATGAAGGGGTGCGTGCCGGGCGCGCCGGACGAGAACGCGCCATCGGTCTTGCCCTGATTGGGGTACACGTCCACCCAGCGGTCTTGCAGACACCCCTGGCGGAGGGTGCGTACGTAATCTTCGCCGAGCGGTTCAAGGCCTTTGCAAATCCAATCCACCGCTTGCTGGTAAGTGACTTGGGGCGGCTTGGAGGCAATGGGGGCCCAGATGTCGTACGGGTGCAAGGTGTCCACGCCGAGGGCTTTGCGGCGCACGGCCCAGTAGCGATGCCACGTCGGCAAATTCTTTTTGTAAGTGGCGATGAGGTTGTGAAAGACTTCCACGGGCACGTTGTTGTCGAAGAGTGAGGCGGCGAGGGTGGAGGGATGCCGCCGGGCGCGCATGGAGAAGACGTTTTGCTTGATGGAGTTGGCGAGGTTGGTGGCGAGGGTGTTTTTGTAGGCGAGGTAAGTGTCGGTGTAACTTTCCCACGCGGTGCGCCGGGCCTCGCGGTCTTTGCCGGAGAGGTAGTTGTCGAGCGCGCCTTGCGTCACTTCAATCTCACTGCCATCTTGCGCGTGTCCGGAGCGGAACTTGAAATCGGCGTTGGTGAGGATGTTGTTGAGCATGGACGGCCCGGAGAACGGGTCGGCCAACATCCCGAGGAGTTCTTCCACTTCCGCCGAGCGCACGTGGGCCTGCTTGCGGAAGAGGTCGTCCACGTAGTGCGCGTAAATGGCGAGGCGCGGCTCGTCCTTAAGCCACTGAAGCAATTTCTCCTGGCCCATGGCGATGAGTTCGGGGTCGAGGAAGGAGATGGTGCCCAACACGCGCCCGAACAGACCCTGCGCGCGCCCGAACATTTTGGCCGCCGTCTGGTTGGTGGTCTCGACGTTGTGAGCCATCGTCGTATAGGCGTAGAGTTTGCTGACACGGCGCACGACTTGCTCGATGGCCTGTAAGGCTTCGAGCAGTACCGCCGCGCCTTCGGCCAAGCGTCCGTTGTATTGTCCGGCGCTGGTGAGACTCTCGGCGAGGCTCTTGAATTCGGCTTCCCATGCGGTATCGGACTCGAAGACGCTGGGGGCGTTCCAGGTGTATTCAGCGGGAATTTCAAGGCGGGGTTTGACGGCGATTTCGGACACGGTGGATTTTCCCTCGGGAGCGGATTTGAGAATGGGCGGATTGTAGCATAAGGTGGGCATTGGCAAACAAAAAGCCGCCGGGTTGCTCCGGCGGCTCGCTATGCCTGTTGGTCTGCCACACCTTTACTGGCCTGCCATTGCTTGTGGCGTGCCTTCTACCGGGCGCGCTCGCGCGGCGGAGTTAATCTGGTGCATGATCTCCGCCGCCTGCTCCGCGCGGGCGCTGTCCACCGTCAGTCGCGCCAGTTTCCCGCCGTGTTTCAGGCTCGCCTCGTACACGAAACTATCCTCCTCGGCGATACCGGTGCTGATAGCAAAGCCCATCGCCATCGCCCCGAGCGCCCCGAGCACAATCCCGCTGAGCGCGATCACCGCCCAGGTGCCAAGCGAACTGCCCGCAATTTCCGGCATACCCGGCGCGGTGGCCGCGCTCGCCCCGGCAACTGTCCCAATGATGCCGCCCCAAATGGCCCCGCCCACCGCCCCGGCCAGCAGGACATCTTCGGCAGTGCTTCCCCGGCCCGTGTAGATATTGGCAATTTGCTTCAACTCAACCGGCTCCACTTTCTCGGGCCGGATGCCCGCCGCTTCCAACGCCTTCAGCGCCGCCGTCATATCCTGTTCAGAGTCGAAGAGCCGGATGATTAAGCGTTTACCCGCCTGCCCGCGCAAGAGATTGACTTCATCCCGCGTCATCAGCACCTGCTGGTATTGCCGGTTCACCAGGGCGCGAGTTTCGGGGGGCAGGGGGATGGACAACACGCGTTGATAGGCGTCCTGCGCCACATTTTCGCCGAGGCGCGCCTCCCCTAGCACCACGTTCTCCACGTTCTGTTCGCCCGTCATGAACGTTGCATAGAAATCCATCCGGCCCCGGTGGACCATGGCGGGCAGGCTAGCCTCTCCGCCCACGCTCCCGCCGAGGCGCAGAATCTCCTCTTTGATTTCGTCGGCGAACTGGGCGCGCTGGGCCGCGTAAGTTTTCAGCGCCACTTTGAGGCCGCGATTCTTCACGTTGGCGGCCACGGTTGCGAACCCCTTTTCCCCGGCTCGGCATATCTGGTATAAATGATTGAGTTTGCGAAACACGCGCTTGTCAGTAGCCATAGGCTCGCTCCTCTGCATTTTGCGCTCAAACTTCCGAACTGTTAACGCGCCCCCGTGATGTAATTCTCCAACTGCTCAATCACGAACTCCTGCTCGGAGATAATGGCCTTCACCACGTCGCCGATGGAGATCACGCCTGCCAAGTCGTTGTCCTGGAGCACCGGCAAGTGGCGGATGTGCTTGTTGGTCATCAGCGCCATGCAATCTTCAACTGTTTGATCGGGGCGGACGCAGACTACCCTCTCTGTCATAATCTCGCGCACGGCGGTTTCGCGTGACGACTTCCCCTTGAGCACGATCTTGCGCGCATAATCGCGCTCCGAGAGGATGCCCGCCAGTTTGCCCTCATCCAGCACGAGCAAGGCTCCCACGTCTTTCTCGGCCATTAACTGCAAAGCCTCGTAGACAGTCGTCGCCGGGGACACCGACCAAATAGCGCTCCCTTTAGAACGCAAGAGTTGACTGACAGTGGTCATGCGTGGACTCCTTTCTTCTAATGCTCACAGTTTAATCCCAACTCAAAAGAAGTCAATAGTCCTCCGCATTCTCGGTATTCAATCACGGTATAATCCCCGGCGTTAGACCGCTGAGGAACTCTATGCCCCTCCGCCACGACCTCCAGCCGCTGAAGGACTTACCCTTTGGCATTGACCTGAACGAGATGCTGGCCTACGCGATTGACCAGTTCAACCGTCGCTTTGCGGCGCTCGAACGGGCCGGGGCCTAAAGCCCATGTTGGCCTCGCCTCACCGCCGCCTCAACCCGCTCACCCGCGAATGGGTATTGGTGTCTCCCCAGCGGGCCACGCGCCCCTGGCTTGGGCAAGTGGAAAAGACGCCGCCCGAAAACTTACCGGCCTTTGACCCGGCGTGTTATCTCTGTCCCGGCAACGAGCGCGCGGGCGGAGTCAAAAACGCGAACTACACTACGACCTTTGTCTTCGACAATGACTTCGCCGCGCTACTCCCCAACGCCCAGACCTCCCCGCCGCTAAACAACAGCCTCTTCGTTGTTCAGCCCGAACCCGGCTTCTGCCGCGTCATCTGCTTCTCGCCACGCCACGACCTCACCTTGCCGGAACTCTCTTTGCCGCAAGTGGAGGCCGTCGTGCAAACGTGGACGGAGCAGACCCGCGACCTCGGCGGACGCGAGTTCATCAACTACGTTCAAGTTTTCGAGAACAAAGGGGCCAGCATGGGCTGTTCCAACCCGCACCCGCACAGTCAGGTGTGGGCCTCCGGCCACGTGCCCACCGAACCGGCCAAAGAACTCGCCACGCAAACCGATTACTGGCGCGAGCAGGGCGCGTGCCTGCTCTGTGATTATCTTTCTGCGGAAATAAAAAACGGCGACCGTCTCGTCGCCGCCAACGAGCATTTCACCGCGCTCGTCCCGTTCTGGGCGGTGTGGCCGTTTGAGATTCTCTTGCTTTCCCGGCGCCACGTGGCCGCCCTCACCGACCTCACCCCGCCCGAAGTGACCGCGTTAGCCGACCTCCTGCGCCGCCTCACCGCCCGCTACGACAACCTGTTCGAGATCTCGTTTCCCTACTCCATGGGCTTTCATCAAGCCCCCACCGACGGACAGGCTTACCCCGGCTGGCACTTGCACGCTCACTTTTACCCGCCCCTCCTCCGCTCGGCCATCGTCAAAAAATTCATGGTCGGCTACGAGATGCTGGCCATGCCCCAGCGCGACCTCACCCCCGAAACCGCCGCCGAGCGTTTGCGTTCGTTAAGTGAGCGCCATTACCGAGCCGGATAAAAATGGCTCCACCGGATTTAACGGGAGGAGCATCCTGAGCGGAGTGCCGCGCCCCTTCGACTGCGCTTTGCTCCGCTCAGGGTGCGCCGCGCGAAGTCGAAGGATGCGACACTTTGCGTAACGTGAGTTATTAAGTTTGAATTTCGACGCCGGGAGTTCGTCTACGGCGCAGTCACCGTGTACACAAAGTCCTGTGTCCCGGGCGGATAATCGGATATGCCATCGTTGACCTTCTCCAGGAATGTCAATTTTGTTTCCACCGTCGTCGTGCCGGAGGGCCAGTCGTAAATCACCGCCACTGCCGTGCGGCAAGAGAGGTTGCCTGATTGATCCTCGACGACTTGAAATTGTCCTGGGTCAACCGGCGTGCCGTTGATGGAGAACTCCACCGCCATGTGTTCGAGATTTTGCGTGACTACGTCGGCGCTCGTGGCGCACCAGCCATATGCCCACAAGACTTGCCCGGTTTGAGTCAGCGCAATGGTGAACTCGAAAGTCCCGCCGACTTTAGCCATTTCGTCCTGGCTATATTGCTCTTTCGCCAATTGTTCCAGGATGGGCGGCGTCTCGGCTCCGGCGGCGAGGGCCACCCGAGTCTCACGCGGCGAGCCAATCGTCGGGCCGCCGGCAATGTGCAATGGTCCTTCTCCGACAGGGCCGGCCGTCGGCGCCGGCGCATTCCCGCGCTGAGTAGCGGTGGGCACTGGGCCTGGCGGGTTGGGGATGGGCGTAGGCCGCAAGCGCGAGGCCAGCGCGTTGCAGGCCAACGTCGCGAGGGCTAAGGCCATCACGGGCAACAACACTAAAGACTTGTATTTCATGGATACCTCGACTGAACATCGAGACCTTTGGAATCTCCAAGACCTCCAAGGTCTCTAACAACTTGCGCTACTTCACCTCGAACTGATAACTCGCTACCTCGGTCGTGAAGGGTGTCGTCCCAGACACGACCAGCACCGCCTTTTCGCTCCCCGATAGGTTGAGCGTTAGACTACCCTGATTGTTTGCGTCCAGACTCATGCGCTCGACGGTCGTATTTTTGCCGCTGTTGCCTTGCTTAATGACCTGCACGACAAACGTCTGGGGCAAAAGGTTGTCAATCCGCACGAAGCCCGTGCCGGCCCAGCCGCCGTCGTCTTGCTCGAAGTTGGCGGTGTAGTTGAGTTCGGGGATGGAAATGTCATCGAGCACGAGTCCCCCATAGGTGAGGGCCGCGTCAGTCACGTACTCAAACCGGACTAAGATTTTTTGCCCGGCATACGCTGATATATCCACTATTTCTTTGATCCATTGTGAAGGGTCATTATGCTCCGGGTCGCCGCCGCCCGAGGCCCCGGTGTAACCCCAACCGAAGTTCGCGCCGGTCGGGTTTGTGTCGGTGCCGGAAGGTGTCTTAAGGCTCTGCCACGTCTGGCCGCCATTGGTTGAGACCTCCACGTAAGCATAATCAAAATCTTTCTCGATCTGCGCCCACATCCAATAACTCAGAGTGGCTGAGGTCAAACTGGTCAGGTCAAATTCGCGCGTCAACGTGGTATCGCTCTCATCATTACGGTTGCCCCAGAAAACATAGCGCCCGCCGTGCGGCATCATCGGGATAACGGTGGTCTGTTGCGAGCCAGTGAAGTTGATGGTAATTTGACCGTTGCAATTGATTTCGTAGTAGTCCGCGGCATACTGGTGAACAGTGGACTGTTGCGAGACAGGACAACTCGAAAAGCTGTCGGTGGGCGAAGGGACAGTCGAGGCGTTAGCATAGTTGTGATAAAAGTATCGGCCATCGCTCACGTCTTTGTCGCCAAGGTAGTTAGCAATAACCCAGTCAGCAAATATGTCCCCGCTGGTAATAGGCTTTCCTATGAGGGGGTCGGTTGCTCCCTCGGTCTTTAGCACATCGTCCACCGCTTGCAAACCGTTGGCTGGGTCGGCAATCAATGCCTGAGTTGTCTTGTCTCCAAACCGGTCGAGGAAATAGGCCATAAAAAGGAAAGCCGCTCCATAGTGAGGGCCAAAATCGGGATTCTGGGAGTTAACCCACGCCGTTAACTGCAAATCGGGCTGGGCCACAAAGCCGTAAGGGTCGCCACTGACGCTGTAGCCATTGAGCATTTCGGCCAGCACGGAGGCTCCTTCGTTCATCCAAGTCTCTTCGTTGCGGTCATGGTGCCAGTGGATCATGTGCTGGAACTCGTGCGCCAGCGTGCCGTAGGTATACGCGTCGCCTGGGCTGACCCCGTCAGCGCTAATGTAGAACATCTCCTTTTCATTGGAGTACGGATGCGCCAAGTGTGAATACTCATCGGCAGAGGAGTAATACCCTCCCACGTTGGAGCCGAGACCGTGCGCGTAAAGAATGTAGAGGTGCGGGTCGCCATCCACGCCTGGGTTCCACTCACTCCCGAAGAACTCACGGTCAGTGGGATAGGTGTGGTCTTGGAAATTGTCAACCAGTGATTTCACATCATTCTTGTTGACTTTGCTGCCGTCTTGAGCGAAGAAGTAGGCGTTGTCAGTGGCATAGATGAGCGAGGCCGTTATCTGGGTGTTCTCATTGGTGTCACTGTTGATCACCCAAAAATTCAACCGGTCTCCCTCTTGGTAATTCGCGGGCGTGTTGCTGACGGTTTCGGGAATGTCCGGGATGCCCTTGAGGCGCATCGCTTCCTCGCGGATGTTGCTTTCGGGGATGATGGCGTCTTCGAGCGTTTGCAACGTGTCGCCCGCGCCGGGCAAAGGCGTGGGCAAGGGCGTGAGGACGATGTTGGGCGCCGGCGTGTCGGTCGGCGGCGTGAAAACTTCGGTGAGGAGGGGGGGCATCTGCGTGAAAAACGGCGCGGCTTCGGTGGAATTAGCGAACCAGACGAGGCCCGCGCCGCTGGCGACGAGGACGCATAAGACACACAGACAGCAGACGACTAAGACTCCTAAGATACCGATGACGATTTTAGCATTGTTGGACATGAGGCGCTTTCTATGTGAGCCAGCATCCTGAGCGGAGTTCCGCGTTTTTAGCGGAACGAAGTCGAAGGATGCGGTTAATAACAGAACGCAGTTTAGGCATAAGCTGCATCCTTCGACTTCGCGGCACAAACAACGTGCCGCTCAGGATGCTTTTCGGAATATTACACCAGCCAGATTTTTCTCTGTGGCTTGCTCAACCATTCCAAACCGCTCTCGGTGACCAGCACATCTTCTTCCAAGCCAATGAAACCGCGCTCCGGCACCGCCACGCCGAGTTCGAGCGTGAAGATGTTCCCCGGCTCGACGATCCCCAGCGGCGCCGTGCCGTATTTCTCCCAGCGCGGGCCGAGCAGACTCGCGCCATCGTGCGCCACGCGGCCCAAGTGGTGGCCGAGTGCGTGTTGAAATTCGGGATAGCCCGCTTTCGTCAGGCTCGCGCGCGCGGCGGCATCCACTTCCCAGCACACCGCGCCGGGTTTGAGTTTTTCCGCGCCCGCGTCGAGCGCGGCCCAGCAAGCGTCCCACGCGCGTTGCACCTCGGCGGGCGGGCGCTTCTCGTCTTTGGCCAGGAAATACCACATCCGTTGCAGGTCGGCGCAGAAGCCGTCTTGCTTCACGCCGAAATCTACGTGGAGCAATTGCCCCCGCGCGATTTTGATTGTCCCGGGCGCGACGTGACCGACGGCTGACTCCGGCCCGGCGTTGACGATGGGGCAATACGGCTCCCCCCACGCGGTGCCCAACCCCAGCGCCCGCCGCGCCGCGTGCAGTTTTTCGGCGATGTGCAGTTCGGTGAGACCGGGCTTAAGCGTTTCCCCCAGTTCGTCCAGGAGTTTTTCGGTGGTGCGGATGGCGGCCTTGACGTGCGCCTGCTCGCTCTTGGACTTTCGCCCGCGCAGGGCGGCGATGAGTTTTTCGGCGGAGACGAAGCGTTTGGCGTAGGCCGTGCCCTCGAAGGCGGCAAGCAGATTTTGTTGCATCCCATAGGTCAGACCATCCGCCGCCGGATCGCTCATCGAATAGTTGAGGGCGATGGTCTGCGGGCCGAGGCGGCTCACGGTCTCGAACAACGAGGCGCGAATGCCCTGATCGTAAGTGATGACTTTGGTGTACCCGCCGATGGCGCGCACGTTCTCGCCGTCGAACCGCCCCACGATGGCGATGCGCTCGCCGGAGCGGGTGAGGATGAAGGCCGAGTGCCAGGTCAAATCCAGCCCGGCCACGAGGTCGAGACATGGGTCGGGCGTCAGCACCGTCTCGCGGACGTAGGTCATCCACATATCAATATTTAGCTCGCCGAGAATAGCGGTGGCCTGGTCGAGTTTTTCATTCACGATTTTGAAGTCCATAAAAGTTGCTCCGTCGGTGATCAATAATCAATTCTTCCAGTTCGCCGTCATCAGTTCCCCAATGGCCACGTTCTGTAATTTCTCCAGACGCTCCGCCAACTGCGGTTGATTGTTTTGGCGCAGGCTTTCGACGATATACGTCATGGCATCAATCAATTGCTGATTGATGGTGGTCGAGCCACTGCGGATGACGGCCTCCGCTTGCTCGTCGGAAGACATCTGGAGGAGTTCGTTGATGAAGCGGATCTCCGGCGGGGCGGATTCTTGCATGAGGCGCATGATGGCCTCGCTGACGATTTCGAGCCGCTGTAGGATGTCGGGCCGCCCGGCTTTTTGCGCGGCTTCCAGATTCATATTGAGCACGGCCATGAAGGTGTCGTCAATGCGCCCGGCGCTGTCCCGGATGGCCTGGTCGAGATCGGGGGCTTCGAGCAGGGCGCGCAGAGTATTGGCGGCGTCTTCCATCTGCGCCTTCGCCGCCGCGTCCATCTCTTGCGTAAGTTGCAGGAGCAAGTCGCGGGTTTTGGTTAAACGTTCTTTGTCCGCGTCCCCGGCCTTGTCTATGCGCCGGGTGAGAGCCTCGAAGAAGGCGTAGTCCAGCATGGGCCGCGCGAAGGAGGCATAGGCCGCGATCTTGTCCTCGTCGGCGGTGTTGACGATGAGCTCGAAGAGTTTATCCGGCGTGAGTTTGTCCCCCAGCGCTTGGAGTTCACGAATGGCGGCCTCGTACGCCTGCGTCCGCTGTTTGCTCTGCGCGCCGAAGGAGGAGAGATCAAGCAGTTTTTGGCGCAACGCCACCAGTCGCTCGGCTCCAGCCTGATTACCGCCCGCGGCTTGCGCTTCGGCGGAGGCGGTGAGCAGTTGGAAGAAGGTGTAATCGAGTTCAGCGTCTTTTTCTTTGGCGAGGGCGGCCAATTGACCTTCGGGCGTGGTGAGGAGTTGTTGGATGAGTTGAGCTTTGGCTTTCTGGGCGTCCAGCATCTCCCGGGTGACGCCCTCGCCTTCCAGCACGCGGTCCATCAGACCCTGCAGAGTGAGCGCCGGTTTGGGATTGAGTAGATAGCCCTTGCGCTTCTCCGGCGGCAGTTTGTTGATGACTTCGTTCATCAGCTTGCCGATGATTTTCTCCTGCTCCATCTGCGGCAGGCCCAGTTCCATGGGCACGAAGCTCAGAAACAGTTCTTTCTCCGCGTCGTGATAAAGCACGGGCGTAGCTACCTGACCTTGATAGCGGCAGTTGGGACAGTTGATGAGATTGAAGCGCCCGCTGAGGAAACGGTTCTTTGCGCTCGGATCTTGGGCCACGTCGAAGAGTTGCTCAATCGTCGCCACGACCGGCGCGCGGCAGTTGGGGCAGGAGACTTGCGTTTTGAGGGGGGGCATGAAAAAGAAACCTTTCTTGGCGGGTGGCCGCTTCGCGCGGCGAATGGCAAATGGCGAATAGTGAATGGCAGTTCGGTTTGGCTATCGGCCATCAGCCATCGGCTAACGCGGTAATGAAAACGCAAACGTCGTCCCGTGTTCCAGCGCGGACTCGACCCAGATGCGCCCATTGTGAGCCTCGACGATGGCCTTGGCGAGGAACAAGCCCAGCCCTGCGCCTTTAGCGCGTTTGGTGAGATCGGAATCGGCGCGGTAGAAGCGGTCAAACACGCGCGGCAGGTCGGCGGCGGCGATGCCGGGACCTTCGTCGGAGACGCTAATAATAACCTGTCCCGGCTCAACGCGCCCGCGCACTTGCACGCGCCCGCCGGAGGGCGAATACTTGAGCGCGTTGGACAGCAAGTTGCTCAAGACTTGCATCAGCCGTTCCTCGTCACCCGGCACAAGCGGGAAATCGGGCGGGAAGTCTGCGCTCAGGGTGTGCTTCGCCGATTGGGTCTTGAATTTCTCTACGAGCCGCGTGGTCAGTTGGTCGAGCGGCACATCCGTTAGACTTAGCTTGAGCGCTCCGGCTTGCAGGCGCGAGGCGTCGAGCAAGTTCTCGATCAACTCGGCCAGCCGGTCGGCTTCTTCGGCAATCACGTCGAGACTGTCGCGCACGGTCGCCGAGTCCCAGCGGGCGTCCTCGCGCCGCAGGGTTTCGGCATAGCCTTTGATGAGGGCCACGGGGGTCTTCAATTCGTGGCTGATGATCGAGATGAACGTGCTTTTGAGTTCCTCGGCTTCGCGGAACTTGGTGATGTCGCGCACGTTGGCGATGAGGTTAACGAGGCGCTGCTCGCGGTCGAAGAGCGGCGCGTAGGTGACGCCCGCCGCTGTGAAGCCGCCTGTGGTGCGTTGCAAATCGCCCTCGACATAGAGCGGCGCGGAGTTGCTCCCCAACGGCCAGCCGCCCGCCTCGGCTTCGGCGAGATTGGCACCGGGTTCGCGTCGCGCCCATTTGATCACGTCATCGTGCGAGCGTCCAATAGCGTCGGCGGCCGGCCAACCGGTGATTTTGGTGAGCGCGCGGTTGAAACGCTGGATGGTGTGAGCCGCGTCCATGATGAGGATGCCGTCGGCGGAGCTTTCGAGGATGGCGTCGAGCCGCCGCTTCTCGCGGATGGTCTGTTGATAGAGTTGCGCGTTGTGAACGGCGATAGCGGCCTGATTGGCAAAGCTGGCGAGCAGGGCGCGGTCATTGGCCGAGAAGGCCACGCCATAGCCGCGAAAAATGTAAATGATGCCGACGACTTCGTCACGCGCGATCAGCGGTAGACCCACCCCTTGCAGCAAGCCGAGCGTCGCCGCCTGGGTAATAGCTTGCAACCGCCGGTTCACCTCGGGGAGCGCAAAGCGTTTGGGATCGCCTTGCTCCGGGATGTCGGCGAGGAGCGGATTGAAATAGCCCACGAACGGTTCGGGGATGCCGTAGTGGGCGCGCAGTTGCCAACGGCCTTCTTCCTCGCGCAAGGCGACCAAACCGGCTTGCCCGGCGATGAGGTCGGCCGCCGCTTGCAGGATGCGCTTGAGGACGGTGGCGAGATCCAGCTCTTCGGTGAGCGCGCGGGAGATTTCGAGCAGGTAATCGCGTTGGCGGACGCGGAAGTCGGGGAGCATTGAAAGTGATTTTACCGCGAAACAAAGATGAGGGTGGGGCTTAACTCTGGCGCCCGGCGGCGCGGGCGCGCTCTAAATCATAGGCCGCGCCGAGCCGCTCGAAAATCTCACTGGCTTGTTTCAAATGGATTTGCTTTTCTTCCCCGGCGGCGTGCCGCCCGATCTCGTAATGGACGAGGCCTTCGTCGTAGGGCATCCCCAGTTGTTTCGCCAGCGCGAGGCTCTGGCGCCAGAGGCGCAGGGCTTGAGGCTGTTGACCGGCGAGCCAACGCGACCAGCCGTCACACACCAGCGCGCGCGGACGGGCAAATGGGTGGGCGCGGGCATAGCGCCCAAAGGTCTGGCAGGCCCATTGGGCTTGAGTCTTGAGCAGGCGCAGTTCCACCTCAGGGAGGGGTGTGGCCGCGCGGGCGCGTGTCTCCCAGTGGGCGAGATAAACTTCGGCCACGCCCGCATACGCGTCAAACGCCGAATAAATCGAGGCCGTTGGGATCGCTCTTAGAATCTGCGCGGCCTCGTCCGCCGCCTGAATGGCCTGGCCGAGATTGCCTTGCCGCAGATATGCCGTAGCGCGCAGGCCGTGAATGGCCGTCTGGGTCAAATTATCGGATACGGCGAGGGAGAGAGGCAGGCCTTGTTCCAACCGGCTGAGGGCCTGATCCGTTTTGCCCAAGCGGAGCAGGCTCATGCCTTGCCCGAACAAGCCCCAGCCTTTGTGTTGCGTGTGGTCGCGTTCCAGCGCCGAGGCATAGAGTTCCACGCACAACTCGGCGCTCCGCTCGAACTGGCCCTGCAAGTAAAACACGAGCGCGAGACTGATGAGGCCCAGGCCGCGATTGCTCTGGTCGCCGACGGCCTCGCACGTCGCCAGCGCGCGCTCGTAACGCTCGCGGGCTTTCTCCCACTGGCCGAAGCTGATGGTGTATTGATTGCTGAGAAGTTCGACGTAAGCCAGCGTGGGCAAATCGTTCACATCGCGGGCGATGGCCTGCGCGCGGCGGCGATAGGTGCGAGCCAGATCGTGCAAGGTGATGACGGTGGCCACCGCGCTCATGTAGGCGTAGACGCGCGCGAGCTCGGGTGTCGGCCCGCCGCGCTCGGCGTGGTTGAGGGCGCGCAAGCCGACGAAGAAGGCGAGGGTGACCTCCGAATAAAACGTGGCAATCAGGCCCAACTGCAAATCGGCGCGGGCAGTTTCGAGCGCGAGGGCAATGCTCTCAGTGGGTTGGCGGCCCACGAACCGGCGCGGCCAGACGAGATGGAAGAATTGTCGTATGCCTTGCGCGAAAACACTTAGCCGGAGGCGCTCGGGCGAGGCGGGCAAAGGGTAGCCGAGGCGCGTGAGCGCGCGTTGCAGGTAATCGCGGCTCGCGGCGAGTTGCCCCAGCCCGTAATAGCCCTCGCCGATTTGCCGCTCCCAGGCGGCCTCGCGGAGCGAGATCATTTCCCCGTTTTGGGCGGCGGGTTGCGCGCGCGTGGCGGCCTCGCCAATCTTGAGGGCCTCGCCGAAGAAGTTGATGGCTTCCTGATAGGCGCCCGTGCGGAGCGCCTGCTCGCCCGACAACTCCAGATAGAAGATGGCCTTTAAGGCGTCATCCGCTTTGCTCCAGTGGTAGGCCAGCAATTGATAGAACGGCGCCAGGTCGGCGGCGTGCGCGTCTTCGAACCATTCCGCAACGGCGCGATGCAACTTCTGCCTCTGCGAGAAGAGCATGAGGTTGTAAGCCACTTCGCGGGTAATGGTGTGCTTGAAGGTGTAAGCGAGGTCAGGTTCGGGCGCGATAGCGGCGAGCAGGCCGAGGCGCTCCAGCGTGGCGAGATACTCGGTGAGGTTGGCGCGGTCGGCTTCGATGGGGTGAATGGCTTGCAGAGTGCGCAGGGCAAACGTGCGCCCGATGATGCTGGCCGTCTTGAGCGCAAACTGCGCCCCGACTGGCAGGCGGTCAATACGGCTGGTGATCATCCCCTGAATCGTGTCGGGGAAGTTGAGGGCGCGCAGGTCGCCCGCGCCGAGAGTGATGCGCGCCTGCCCATCGGCAATCGTAATAAGGCCGGTGTCGCGCAAAGTGTAGGCCAACTCTTCGCTGAACGAGGGATGGCCTTCACCTTTCTCCAGTAATAAAGTTTTCACCGCGTCTGGCAGGCTGGTGACGCCGAGACACTGACACGCCAGCGTCACCGTCTCGTCGGGGGTGAGGCTGTCGAGGTTGAGATGGCGCGTGCCGCGGAAACTGAGCAGTTCGCGGTATTCAGCCGGCGCGGCGTCGGACAGGGAGCGGGTGACGATGGCGAGCAAAAGCGGCCCAGCGCGAGTGCGTTGTCGCAAAGCCACCAGCAGCGCCCACGAGGCCGAGTCCAACCACTGCGCGTCTTCCATGACGATGACTTTCGGCGAGCGGATGGCGGCGTTTTGCAAGAGTTGCAAGAGCAGATCGCGCGTGTTATCGGCGCGCACCTGGCCTTGCATCTGCACCGTCAGTTCGTTGTCAATCAAGTCGAGCGGCAAGACGGCGTTGAGCAAGGGCGCCAGCCGCAATAAACCCGGCTCCGTCTCTTCGAGCAAATCCAAAATGTGCCGTCGGCGGCCTTCGGGTTCGCCCAGCACGTTGAGGTCGAAGAGTTCGGCGAACACGCCGCGCCACGCGTGATAGGGCGTGGATTTTTCCACCGCGTCGCCCGCGCCGGAGAAGACGGTGAGACGCTTGACTTCGGCCTCGGCGCGGAGGTGCTCGGCGAGGCGCGATTTGCCGATGCCCGGTTCACCCTCGATGACGAGCGTGCCGCCCGTGTGGTTGCGCGCCAACCGGTGGAGTTCTTCCTCGATGATGGCGCGCTCGGTGGCCCGCCCGACGAGTTGCCCGCTGACTTTGGCGGACCGCAAGCCCAGCGGGCCGGGGCCGGTCTTGAGGACGGGGCGATAAACGGCGACCGGCTCGGCGCGGCCTTTGACCATGATGGCGGGCAGGGCTTCAAAATCGAATTGTCCCTGCGCGGCGTGATAGGTCGCGGTGTCGCATAGAATGGGCGAGACTTCATCCAAACCTTGCTGGGAGGCGGCTTGCATGAGGCGCGCTGAAAGAATCACCACGCCCCCGACGAGCGCGTATTCGCGGCGGTGCGAACTGCCCACCTCGCCGCAGAAGGCCTGGCCGGTGGTGATGCCTACCGCGCCTTGCAAGCCCATGGCGCGCAAAGTCGTTTGCATGGCGATGGCGGCGTGCAAGCCGCGCGCGGCGTCGTCTTCGTGGGCCAGCGGGGGCAGGCCGAGCGCGGCGATGAGCACCGCGCCTTTGTCGTCCACGATGAATTGCCGCACACTACCCTCGTAGTTATACAGTTGCTCCTGCATCTTGGACATCACGGCTTGAATCTGTTCGAGAGCATCGGGCGCGGCGTAATCCAAACCGTTGATGGTGAGGAACAAAACGGTGACGCGGCGGAGTTCGGCGAGCCAATCGGTTTGCCCGGCGGCGAGGCGCAGAGTGATGGCGCGCGGGATGAAGGCCAGCAGGGCTTTCTCGGCCTCGGGCGGGGGAGGCGGAACCGGCGGCGCGGGGGCGGGGTCAACGGCGAGGCGCAGCGAGTCCGCGCGGGCCACGCCATTGTCCAAAATCTGTCCCGCGCTAAAGGTTTCAATCAACGCCCACGCTTCGGGCGCGAGCGTCACCTCGCCGCGTTGGGCGGTCTTCTCGGCCAAAGTCATCTGGCTCAAGGGCGCGCCCGTCACCAAAAACTCCCAGCGCCCGTATTGCCCGCCCACGTTCACCGCCAGCACTTCACCCGCGCCGAGGCCGACTTTGAGATAGAGATACCAGTTCTCCATGACGAGGTAGTGATTCATTTTAGCGATGACGGCGAGGCCGCATTGCGTGGCGCGGTGGGTGGCTTCGTGCAGGGGCGAGGGGAAGGGGGCGGTGTTGACGGCGTAGTGGTGCGCGGGCCAGAGGGCCATGAGGGCGTCGCCCGCGAACTTGATGATTTCGCCGCCGTGAGCGTGGATGAGGTCAATGAGTTGCGCGAAGTAGGTGTTGATGATGCGCGTAAGCTCTTCCGCGCCCGCCGGGCCGCGCTGGCCGAGTTTCTCGGTGAGGAGCGTGAATCCGGAGATATCTACAAAGAAGACAGCGGCTTGAAACCGCTCGGCGCGCGGGGCTGTGATGGGCGCGGGGTCATCCGCCAACCGCCGCACAATGAGGGGGGGGACGTAACTGGCGAGCGTTTGGAGGAGCGCGGGGGTGACCATTGGGCGAGTGATGGATAGTTTAGCCCAATGTGGGGAATGGGAAAAGGATGCAGGCGAAGGAAGGCGGGCTGAATTTTCGGGTTTCAGCCTTTAAAAGGCAAGGCTCATTTGTTCTTCGGCATCATCTATTTCTGCGTTTTTGGGAGTCGGCGTAGCGTAGCCCTGTTTGATCAGCAAGGCTTCTTCTATTGAGTTGCGCAGGTCTTCGGTCGGCCCTACATGATAAAAGTGCGTGATGGTTCTTTGCTCGACTCCGCGCCAGTGGGTGAGGTAAGCATTGGAACGATACTTATTCTCTTTCCACATGGATAACGCAAACCCGCAGGGTAGTGAATGTGAAATTTGTACGAGGTCAGCCGCGTCACGTTCCGACCACTGATTGTAATAGTCAGCGTGGCGGCCAATGTATGGCGGGTCAAGATAGACGAAATCATCTTCACTCAACTGAGTCAGGTATTCCCGCCAATCGCCAACGCGGAATTGCCACTCTTTGTCCCTCATTATTTTGGCCAGGTCGCTCATCTGATTGACAATTTTAGTGACGTAGGCTTGGCGAAAGCGGTCGGGCTTGCGGCAGAAGGGCACATTGAATTCACCTTTCCGGTTGAAGCGCATAACGCCGTTGAAACAGGCTCGGCTCAGGAAAAGAAAATCTAAAGGATTGGCTGTCTGATTGAAACGCTGGCGGATAGCGTAATAGTGATCTTCGCCTTCGACCAATAATTTTTGGCCTTCGCGGGTGAGATGCTCGCGTGCCATGCCGGGGGTTAGAGAGCCATCATATAGGTGTTGATAAAAAGTAATGAGGTGCGGATTAACATCGCTAGCGATAGCGCGTTGTGGTTGGACACTGAACAACACCACGCCGGAGCCTAAGAACGGCTCGACCCATTGCCCGCGTCCGTCCCATCGGATGTTCTCTAAAATGAATCCGACCAGCTTGCTTTTGATGCCCTGACACTTGAGCGGAGGGATCGCGGGGGAGGCGTTTATACGAGGCAACAATCGGTTTGCAGGGCTTTGAGGAATGCGCGTTGCGCGTTTCTCCATCTGTCTTGTTCAGCTCAGGCTAACACCGCTCGTCGTGCTGAGCCTGTCCATGCCGCGAAGACTCGACCACCCGCAAATGCAACAACACATTCGGGTAAACCATTTGCAAGCGGTGAAGCGCCGAGGCGGGCAAGGCCCACACTTCGCTGTCGGCGGCGGCGTGGGCGGAGGCATTGCGCGGTTGTTTGTAAAGCGCTGAACGCCCGCCGAAGAAGCCGCCGGGTTTGGTCAGTTCCTCGACCAGTTCGCCTTGCGGGTCAGTAATGGCAATCGCGCCGGAGATGAGCAGGAAACATTCGTGCCCCGGCTCGCCGTACTCGAATAACGCGTCGCCTTTCCGAAATCCGCGCGGCTGGAAGTCGAGGGCGAGGTCAAGCAGAGTCGCCCACGGCAAATGCTCAAAGGCCGATTGCTTCCAGAGCCAGTCGGCGCGGCTGAAGGCGGCTTGCAAGCCCATCTTTTCGGCGACGGGCAGGAAGACCTCGGCGTTGAAGGTAAGCATTTCCACCGGGCCGCGCGCGATGATGGTGCTACTGCGCGGTTCGTTGTGCAGGACCCCACGCTCGCCGATGCTGTTGCCGCGCCCCATCACTTGCGCGAGGCGGCCTTGCACCCAGACCTCAATGAGGCCGGAGTGGACGATGTAGGTCTTGTCGTCGGCGGGGTCGCCCTCGCGCAAAATTGTCTGCCCATTGTCCCACTTGGCCAGCACGGCCTGGTGGGCGAGGTCAATGCGTTCTTCGACGGACAGGCGCGAGAAAAGCGTGCAGGCGGAGAGCGTTTCAAGCGGTTCCACGTCCTCCGCGTGGGCGAGGGTTTCCCCCATGGAGCTGATGTGCCCGCTGGAGGCAAATTCAATCTGTGAGGCGAGTTCGGAGTCGGCGGGGAGATTGTGCTTACTGGTATGGGCGAGGATGACGCGCTGGCTTTTGGCCGCGAGGGATTTGAGCAAAGCCGGGGTGAGGGTGGTATGCACCGCGCCGCCGCCCGCATCCTGCACGAGGACGCTGGCGTTATCAAAGAAGTGCATGAGTTGATGCCGCCGCTCAGTGGAGAGCACGCCTTCCTTTTCCAGTTTCTCGAACCATTCTTCGTCATAGCGCATATCGCCGGAGTAGCACAGGTTGTTGGCGCGCACGGCGATGGTAGGAATGGAGTGGATGGCGTAGATGGCTTCGAACTTGCGGCCTTCGAGTTCGATAGGCTGACCGGGGTTGAGCGGGTAATGGTCGAAGAGCGTAGCGACTTCCACTTCGGTAACGTTGAGCATCGCGCCGAGGACGCGCAGAAGACTGCGGTAGATGATGTCGGAGGTGAGCAGGCGCACGCGCTGTTGGCCCATGAGCAACAGTTCGGGCAGACCGGCGAGGTGGTCTTCGTGCAAGTGCGAGAGGACGACTTCCGAGATCTGGTTCGGCGACATACCGAGATTGCCGAGGCGCAGGCGCAAATAGGCCGCGGTGTCGAAGAGCGTGGCCTGCGTTTGCGCGCTGGTGCCGAGATAGGCGAGGAAGCAAGTGGTGATGCCGGCCGGGTCAAAGCCATCGCTCCCGCCGATGAATTGCAAAGTGATTTCCTGGCGCAACAGCGGGCGGGGCGGAGCCACCGCGAGGGGCGCGGAAGTCTCCTTGATGGCGGTCGGGATGCGGGCGACGACGGTTCCCTCTTCCTCGAAGACGAAGTGCTTGTCGTCCAGATAGACCTTCACGCCGTGGCCCAAATCGCCGCCGCCTTGTTCGAGATTGGCCTGGATGACGAGGTCATTGGCGAAGGGCGGGCGGCCCAGCGGCGGGTAGAACGAGACGGCCTCGCATTCGCGCCGGAGCCAGATGTATTGGCCGTATTCTTTTTCATCACGCGGGCCGTCCACCGTCTCTTCGAGGATGCAGTAGAGGCGGGCTTGTTGCTGAGCGGTGGGCGTGATGAGGCGCGTGCGCGTGCCGCCGGCGCCGAAGAAGTTGGCGTACATGATGAATTCGATGCTGGCGTAGTTGATGCCGCGCCGCACGAACCCGCTGGAGCCGAGTTGCTGGCCGAGCGGCATATCGGGCGGGAGCAAAACGATCTTGGGGGGCTTGAGACCCTGCGCCAGCAAATACTTGAGCGTTTCCGGCGGGCAGTTCACGAGAACGGCGCCCGCTTGAGTGTTGACGACGTAGGTGTCGTTGGGGAGGTGAATGACGCGCTCGCCGAGGGTGGTTTCAGTCGTCATACGCTTTGCGTCTCCATCTTTTCCGTTTCGCAGACCGCGCCCAGTTGATTAAAGATTTCACTAGCGCGCGCGTAGTGCGGTGGCCGTTCTGCGTCGCCGAGGTAAAGATTGAGCACGGCGTGCAGTAGCCCTTGTTCGTAGGGCATCTTGAGTTTCTCGGCGCTGGCCAAGCCTTTGTACCAACTGGCTTTGGCCGCGCCCGGCTGGCCGCGCGTATATTCGAACACGCCTTGCCACAACCAGGCCCGAGGTTCGCCGATCGGGAAGACCCGGATGAAATTTTTCAGAGTTTCGACGGCGTGTTGCGCTGCCAACGGCAGGCCGGTGTCCCACTGATTCTGGCGATCTTGCCAGAGCGTGAGATACGTCTCGGCGGCGGCGGCGTAGGCGTGAATTAAATTGTATGAGATGGGCTTGGATTGGCCGATGAGCCGGATGACTTTGTCGGCGGCTTGCCGCGCCGCGGCGGGGTGGCCGCATTGCAGTTGCGCGCGCGTGATGAGGCCGTGCGCCATAATTTCTTCCACGCGCCCCAGTTTTCTCGTGAGCAAGGCTTGCAGTTGCTCCAAATCGTCTGGAAGGCCATCCAGCGGGCCAGTCGTAAGGCGGCACCGCATTCGCCCGAGCAAGCCATAGACCTGATATTGCACGTCACCCTGACGCTGGGCGGTGGCGAATAAATCTTCCGAAAGCTGGGCGCTATGTTTGAACTCGCCTTGCAGGTAGGTCACTGTTGCCAGCGTGTTCATGCTCTGCTCCCAGCGGCGGCGGTCGCCGAGGATGTCGGAAATGTCCACCGCCTGATCGAGCGCGTCGCGAGTTTTGTCCCACTGGCCCACGCCCGCGCTATACACGGCCGTCACTAGATACACCCAGGCGTGGTGCGGCGAAAGTTGCTCAATGTTTTGCAGGGTCTCGCGGGCGCGGCGGCTATAGGCCTCGGCGACTGGGTGCAAAGGGACGAGTCCGGCGGCCACGCACACGTTGGCGTAACTGTGCGCGAGTTCGGCGCTCTGGCGTCCCGCCGACTCGGCGAGATTGAGCGAGCGCAAATTGGCGTAAATGTTGAGGGTGTTCTCGCTGGCGTAGAAATAAATTTGCGCGAGGCCGCTGTAAATGCGCGCGGCTTCGAGTTGGACGGTGGCATCGAGGCCGGGGTAATTGTCGAACGAGAAGGCCGTCAACCGGCGCACCGCCTGAACGAAAACCTGCCCCAACAAACTCGCCATCACGTCGCCGCGGGATTTGGGCAAAGCCTGACGCAGGGCCGCCGCCGCAATCTGGAAATGCTGGCGACTCTCGGCGAGGTTGCCCAAGTTCAAGTAAGCCTCGCCCAATTGCCGCTCCCACTGCGCGCGGCGGAAGGCTGAAACCTGACTCTTGATCACCGCGACAGCCTGCTGATTGCCGTTGGCCGAAAGCTTTGAGCCGTCCGGCGCTTTGCCGTCGGCCATGGCTAGCGCCTCGCCGAAAAAGCCGATGGCTTCCTGATTGGCATAGTTGCGGAGGGCTTGCTCGCCCGCCTTCTCGAAGTAGTCAATCGCCTTCGAAGCCAAATCCGGCTGGATGTGCTGGAAGTCAATGGCCTTGCTCCAGTGATAGGCGAGCCGAGGGTAATACTTGGAGAGATCGTCGGGCTGGGTGCGCTCATACCACTCGGCGACGGCGCGGTGCAGTTCGCGCCGCTGGGCGAAGAGCATCAGGTTATACGCGACTTCTTGCGTGATGATGTGCTTGAAGATGTAGGCCGGGTCGGGGTCAGGCATATCCAGCGGGGTGAGATCAAGATGCTGGAGATTGGCGAGACAGGTCTTGAGCAGTTCCCGCTCGGTTTCGATGGGATAAATGTCGCTCAGGGTGCGGAAGGTGAACTCGCGCCCGATGACGCTCGCCACTTTGAGCGCGAGTTGTTGCGAGGGCGTGAGACGGTCAATGCGGCTGGTGATGACGCCCTGCACCGTGTCGGGCAGGTTTAAATTGCGCAAGTCGCCCGCTTCGGGCGCGATGAGACACTCACCGTCGGTGATGCGGATCAGGCCGGTGTCGCGCAAGGCGTGCGCGAGTTCTTCGCTGAAGAACGGATTGCCCTGCGCCTTGTCGCTGATGAGCGCGGCCACCGCGTGGGGCAGGGAGGTCACCCCCAAGCGGCGCGAGACGAGGATGAGGGTTTCTTCGGGCGACAGCGTTTCGAGCCGCATCCGCACCGTCTCCGGCGCGTTCAGGATTTGCACATACTCCGGGCGCGCCTCGGCCCCGGGCCGCATGGCGAGGACAAACAGGAGGGGTCGCACGCGCTGATGGATCAGCGCCGCAAACGCCCACGACGGCGTGTCAAGCCAGTGCGCGTCTTCAAGAATTAAAATTTTCGGTGAGCGGCTGGCTGACTCTTGCAAGAGTTGCAGGAGCAAGTCGCGCAAGTTGTCGGCGCGGAGTTGCGGGGACATACTCGCGGTAATCTCGTTGTCGGGAATCTCCAGATTCATCTTGAGTTCACCGAGTAGAGGCGCGAGCCGCAAGAGTTCGGGTTCGTCTTCAAGCAAATCGAGGACCTGGCGGCGGCGCTCGGCGGCATCGGTGAGAATTTCAAGATCGAGCAGTTGGCTGATGACGCGCCGCCACGCATAATAGGAAGTGGACTTTTCCACCGCATCCGCCGCGCCCACGAACACGGTCACGCGCATGGCTTCGGCCTGCCGCCGCAAATCGTCCACCAGCCGCGATTTGCCGATGCCCGCCTCGCCTTCGATGATGAGAGTCGCGCCGGGGCCGCCGCGTTGCAGGGCTTGAATCTGCTCGGCCAGCAACGTGCGCTCGGCCGTGCGCCCCACAATTTCCGGGCGCGCGCCGACGCGCATCCCCGCTTTCCTGGGGCCGAGCGGGCGATAGACCGGAATGGGTTCAGCCTTGCCTTTCACCATCACGGCGGGTAGCGTCTCAAATTCAATATCGGCTTGCGTGGCCTGAAAGGTGGCCGTCTCGCACAAAATGTTGCCCGGCGCGACTTGCATGAGCCGCGCCGCGAGATTGACGACGTCGCCGAGCATCGTGTATTCGCGGCGGGTCTTGCTCCCCACCGCGCCGCAAAACGTCTGCCCGGTTACTACGCCAATGCCGCACCGCCACCCAAGCTCGTCTATGACTCGCTTCATCTCCAGCGCGGCCTGCACCCCGCGCACCGGATCGTTCTCGTGCGCGAGCGGCGGCAGACCCAGCGCGGCCACCAGCGTCACGCCTTTGTCGTCCACGCTCAGTTTGTTGATACTGCCTTCGTAGTGATAGACCGCTTCCTGCAAACCGTGCATGACCGCCTGCGCCTGAGCGAGCGGCGTGTTGTGATTCAAGTCGGGCAGATTGACGAAGATGACGGTGATGCGGCGCAGTTCGGCGATCCAGCCCGAGAGACCGGCGGCGATGCGGGCCAGGATTGCGCCGGGGATGTAAGCCTTGAGGGCCGTCTCGGCCTCGGGGGTGAGGTGCGGTTTGACGGGGACGCGGATGGGGAGCGGGGAATGGAAAGTATCCAAATGGACACACCCATCCCCGATGGGATTGCCCGCAAAATAGTTTTGCACCAACCCCCACGCTTCGGGGGCGAGGACGACTTGACTCGGTAGGGCGTGATGCTCCGCGAGGCTCACTTGCACCAGAGGCGCGCCGGCTACCACGAACTCCCAGCGCCCGTATTCCCCGCCGATGTGCATCGTCGAGACTTCGCCACACGCCACGCCCACGCGCACCGCCAGCGGCGTACCATCGCTAGTCTGGTAATTGCGCAGACGTTCTTGAATCGCCAGCCCGCACTGCGCCGCCCAGCCTGTCACCGTGGGGAGGCCAATGTCCTCGGCGGGCCAAATGGACAAGAGCGCGTCACCCGCGAACTTCACCACGTCGCCGCCGTTTTCGTAAATCGTGGCGACGAGCGGCTCAAAGTAATCTTTCAGAACGGCGGTCAGTTCTTCGACTCCGGCGGGACCGCGTTGCGCGAGGCGCTCGGTGAGCGCAGTGAACCCGGTCACGTCGGCGAAGAGGACCGCCGCCGGGAACCGCTCGGCGGTGGGCGCGGTGATCGGCGCGGGATTTTCTGCGAGGCGGCGCGCAATCAGGTTGGGGACGTAGCTGACGAGGGTCTCAAGCAAGGCCGACATGACGGTTGTAGTGTACTACAACTTTGACGGCGGTTTAACTCTGGTTTGGCGCGAGACCGAGGCTTTTCAGGCGTGGGCGCGTGGCGGCTTCAGCATAAGGCATCTGCTTTTTTTCCGCTTCAGGAGAGGGGGTCGGGGGGTGCGGCCTACTTCTCCGCTTCCGTCAACGCCGCCTCGAACACCTCCAGCGCCTCATCCACGAGCGGGCGCTCGATATTGAGCGGCGGGGCGATGCGGACGACGGATTGGCCGCAACCCAAAAGCAACAAGCCGTGCTCAAAGGCGTGATGCACCAGCGCATCGCGCAGTTTCTTGGCCGGTTCTTTAGTAGCCCGGTCTTTGACAAACTCCACGCCAATCATCAGTCCCTTGCCACGCACTTGCCCGATGCTGGGGTGGCGCGGCATGATCTCTTCGAGCGCGTCCATGATGTACTGGCCCTGTTCGGTGGCGTTCTGCATGAAACCGCCCTCGATGAGGCGAATGGTTTCGAGCGCGGCGGCGCACGAGATGGGGTTGCCGCCGTAGGTGTTGCCGTGCGCTCCGGCGGGCCAGGTCATGATGGATTTTTTGGCAATCATCGCGCCGAGGGGCATCCCCGAGGCAATGCCTTTGGCGATACAGACAATATCGGGTTCAACGCCCCAGTGTTCGATGGCCCACATTTTGCCGGTGCGCCCCATGCCGCTTTGCACTTCGTCGGCGATGAGGAGGATGCCGTATTTGTCGCAGACTTCGCGCAGGCGCGGGAAGAAATTTTTGGTGGGGACGACGTAGCCGCCCTCGCCTTGAATCGGCTCGACGAGAATCGCGGCCACGTCCTCGGGCGGGACGCCCTGCGCGAACACGGTGTTCTCCAGATAGTCAATCACCGCGTCGCCGTAGTCGTCGAAGAATTTTTGATTGAGCACCGGGCGGTACGGGTCGGGGTAGGGGATGTGCGTGACGCCGCCCATCATGGGGAAGAAGCCCGCGCGTTGCACGCTCTTGCTGGCGGTGAAGGCCAGCGCGCCCATCGTGCGCCCGTGAAAGCCGCCGAAGAAGCCGATGAAGCGCGAGCGCCCGGTGTGATACTTGGCCAGTTTAATCGCGGCTTCAACGGACTCGGTGCCGGAGTTGGTCATGAAGCACAAGGCGTCCTCTTGGAAGGGCGCAATTTCATCGAGTTTTTCGCCGAGGCCGACCCATTTGGTGTGGTAGTAGTCCGACGAGATGTGGATGAATTTTTCGGCTTGCTCCTGAATGGCCTTCACCACGTCCGGGTGCGAGTGACCCGTCGAGCACACGGCAATCCCGGCGGCCCAGTCAATGTAGCGGTTGCCGTCCACGTCCCACACTTCCGAGCCTTTGCCATGGTCCATCACAAACGGGTAATCGCGGGGATACGAAGGCGAGATGGTGGCGGCGTCGCGCGCGAGAACTTCTTTGGCTTTCGGGCCGGGGACGTTCAGTTTTTTGACGGTCATACGGTTGAGTTCCCTCCGGAAATAAAGGTCGGCGTTTCACTGTGCTGGGGCGGGAGCGCGCGCGCCGAGCGGATGTCGGCCGGGGTGAGCATCCCGAAAAGTTTTTCGCCGTCGAGGACGGGGAGCGCGCCGAGGCCCGCGCCCAGGAGCACTTGTTGCGCGCGCCACAGGTCCTCGTCGGCGCGGACGTAGGGGAAGCGGGTGCGCATGAGGTGCGCGACGGTGGAGTGGCCCACGCGCTTGAGGGCGGCTTCCACGTCGCGTTTGGCGAGCAGGCCAATCACACGCGGGCCCACCACCACCGGGAGCGCTGAGTGCATCCAGAAAGCGGAGACAAGTTGCGGGGTCACGTCGTCCGTCGGGGCCAGCGTCCACGTGGGTTGGCGCACTGCCGCGCGGGTTGCAATCTTCTGCAAGATCTGGCGGCTCTCGTCCATCGTCCGCTCAAAGCCCGCGCCGAAGATGACGAAGAGGCCGATGAGCGCGAGGCTGAGCGAGGGCGGGAAATGCCAGGGTTCGCCGAAGCCGAGGCCGAGCGCGACGAAGGCCGCGCCGAACAGCCAACTTAGCCCGACGATAATGCGCGTGGCGACGACGCGCTGGAACACTAGCGTGAGCAGACTGCGGAGCACGCGCCCGCCATCCATAGGGAACGCGGGGATGAGGTTGAAGAGCATGAGGCCAAAGTTGGTGAGGGCGAGATAGAAAAACACGCCAAACGGCCAACCCGCGCCGCCGGTGGTGACAATGTGAAGTATCCTGCTCAGGCTCAGGTTCCCGGCGCCAAGCCACGCGTAGGCCAGCGCGCTAAAAATAAGGCCGAGGCCCAAATTGGCGGCCGGCCCGGCGATGGCCACCCGCAGTTCGTCAATGCCGCGCTCCGGCATCCGCGAGAGTTCGGCCAGCCCGCCGATGGGCAGGAGCAAAATGCGCCGGACCGGGATGCCGAGCGCCTGCGCGTGAACCATATGCCCGACTTCGTGCACGACGATGCTGGCAAAAGCCAGCACCACCAGCCCGACGGCGAACCCCACGCCGCGCAAGCCCTCGGCCACGGCTTGCGCGACATATTTGAACAAGCGCGGATCGGTCATTAAATCCGAGAAAATAAAATGAGGAATCGTCCAACTGGCCGAAACGTTCCACTCCTGCCACGCCACCCACAGGATGAGCAAAAAGAACGACCAGTGAATTTCAACCGGCACGCTTTGGATACGACCGAGACGCAGTGACCAGCGCATAATAATAAAATTCCAAATTTAAAATCTCAAACTTCAAATTGCCCATAGGTATTTTGGAGTTTGAGTTTGGGAACTTGTAGTTTTGCGATTTAAATCGCCTCTTCCGCCTTGCTGCCCGCCTCTTCCATCACCAAGGCCCCGGCGCCGACCAACCCCGCATCATCGCCGAGTGCGGCGGGCACAATCGGCACGTTCTTCCAATAAAACTCGTTCATCGCATACTTCCGCACGGCCTCGCGCATCGGATTGAAGAGAATGTCGCCGAGCAGTGACACGCCGCCGCCGCAGACCACGATGGACGGATTGAACAAATGCAGAAAGTCGGCGAGGGCGCGGCCAATGAACCGCCCCGCTTCGGTGATAAAACCTTGCGCGAACTCGTCGCCCGCCAGCGCGGCCTCGCCGACCAGCGCGCCCGTCACCTTATCCAACTCCCCGCCCGCCAATTCCCAAATCTTCGAGTTGTCGCCGTCGCCCGCTTTCAGCCGCGCCTGCGCGTTGCGGCCAATCGCCGTGCCGGAGGCCACTGCTTCCAGATGGCCACGCTGACCACACCCGCATAACGGCCCGTCGGGGACGGCCAGGATGTGGCCCACTTCCAGCGACAGCCCGCGCGCCCCTAACAACATCTCGCCCCGGCTAATTAATCCGCCGCCGATGCCGGTGCTGATGGTGAGATACAGCACGTCGTGGTGCCCGCGCGCCGCGCCGAATTTCCATTCCGCCAGCGCGGCCAGATTGGCATCATTGCCCAGAAACACCGGCACGCTCAGGCGCTCTTCTAAAATTTTCTTCACCGGCGTGTTCGCCCAGCCCGGCAAATTGGGCGCGGCCAACACCACACCCAGGAATGGGTCGAGCGGCCCCGGCGCAATCACGCCCACGCCTGCCACGCCCGCCAGGTTCGGGGGCGCGACCTCGCGGATGCTTTTCTCCACGCGCTCTAATACCGTTTCCACGCCTTTGGCCGCCAGCGTAGGCGCTTTCGTCTTCGTCGTCGGCGTGTGCGTGTACCCGTCGAACCGCGCCGCGCGCACGCTCGTCCCGCCGATATCTACGCCGATGAAGATAGGGGCAATCATAGCGGGAGTATAACATGGGGGAAAGGCAAAGCCCAATTCCCAAGACCCAAATCCAAAAACGCGAACGCGCCCTGGAGTATCTGTCGCTCTAAATCCGCGCCCTCCAATCTCCAATCTCGTTCTGCTATCTGCTTTCCGCCTTCTGCCTCCTGCTTTCCGCTATCTGCTACAATTCCGCCATGTCCGACTCCGACCTCACCCCGCTTCGCAAACAATACCTCGACATCAAGCGCCACTATCCCGACACCATCGTCTTCTTCCGCCTCGGCGATTTCTACGAAACCTTCGACGCCGACGCCGAACTCGCCGCGCGCGAACTGGAAATCGTCCTCACCCACCGCCTCGATAAGCCCATGGCCGGCGTCCCGCATCACGCCGTCGAAAACTACATCGCCAAACTCATCGCCAAAGGCTATCACGTCGCCATCGTCGAACAGACCGGCGGCGAAGCCGTCAAAGGCCTCTTCAAGCGCGAAGTCACCCGCGTCGTCACCCCCGGCACCGTCGTCGAACCCGCGCTCCTCGCCGCCGACCGCAATAATTACCTCGCCGCCCTCTGCGCGCACGATACCCGGATTGGCCTCGCGCACGTAGACATCACGACCGGCGAGTTCGCCGTGACTTTAATTGATGCGACGGACCCCTGGGCGGGTGCGCGCCATGAATTGCTTCGTCTGCGCCCCGCCGAACTTCTGCTCCCCGACGGGATTCAACCCGCGCTCGACGGGGTGGCCGTTCCCCGGACGACGTTGCCGCTCTGGAAATTCGACTCCGCTCACGCCCGGAATATCCTCCTCGACCACTTCCAAGTCGGCTCGCTCGTGGGTTTCGGCATTGACCAAATCCCCTCGACCATCAGCGCCTGCGCCGCCATCATTCAATATCTTAAAGACACGCGCCCCAACGCCCTCAATCTGCTCACCGGCCTGCGCCTCTACGCCCTCGCCGACTTCATGACCCTCGACGCCGCCACGCGCCGCAACCTCGAACTGACCGAGACCCTCCGCACCGCGCAGACCAAAGGCTCGCTCCTCGGCATCCTCGACCGCACCGTGACCCCCATGGGCGCGCGGCTCCTGCATCAATGGGTGAACCAACCGCTCCTCGACCTCGCCCGCATCGCCGAGCGCCTCGACCACGTCGCCGCCTTTCACGCCGACGGCCTCCTCCGCGCCGAAATCATGCAGAGCCTCAAGCCCCTCGCGGACTTGGAGCGCATCACCAACCGCATCATCGGCGGCACCGCCAACCCGCGCGATCTTGTTGCCATGCGCGCCACACTGGAAGTTTTGCCCGCGATTAAAGAAAAATTGGAAGTTGGACGCTCTCCGAGCGGGAAGTTGGAGGCGCCCTCCAACTTCCAACATCTAACTTCCAACCTCGATGCTTGTAATGAAGTCCTCACCCTCCTCCACTCCGCCCTCGCCGACGAACCCCCCGCCGTCACCGGCAAACCCGGCATCATCCGCCCCGGCTACTCGGCAGAACTCGACGGCATCATCGGCTCCTCGCGCCACGCCAAAGACTGGATTGCGGGCCTCGAAAAAGTAGAGCGCGAGCGCACCGGCATCAAAACACTCAAAGTCAGTTACAACAAAGTCTTCGGCTATTACATTGAAATCAGCCGGGGGCAAAGCGACCGAGCGCCGGAGAACTACATCCGCAAGCAAACCCTCGTCAACGCCGAGCGGTTCATCACGCCCGAACTCAAAGAATACGAGACCCTCGTCCTCAACGCCGACGAGCGCATCCTCGAAATTGAAACGCGGCTCTTCAAAGAACTCTGCAACCAGATTGGCGCGCACGCCTACCGCTTGCTCGAAACCGCCCGCGCCCTCGCCCGCATAGACGTGTTCGCGGCCCTGGCGGACGTGGCGGCCCGCAACAACTACGCGCGCCCGACGCTGGTGGCCGACCCGGTGCTTGATATCCGCAACGGACGGCATCCCGTCGTGGAGCAACTCCTCCCGGCGGGCGAGCGCTTCGTCCCCAACGACATCATCTACGAGCCCGGCGAGTCCGTGCGCGTTATCACCGGCCCGAATATGGCGGGCAAGTCCACGTTCCTGCGGCAAGCCGCGCTCATCGTCCTCATGGCCCAAATGGGCAGTTTCGTCCCCGCCGACTCCGCCATCATCGGCCTCGTAGACCGCATCTTCACGCGCATCGGCGCGCAAGACGAAATTCACGCCGGACAATCCACCTTCATGGTCGAGATGGTGGAGACCGCGAACATCCTGCACCACGCCACGAACCGCAGTTTGCTCGTACTGGATGAAGTCGGGCGTGGCACCAGCACTTATGACGGCGTCTCGCTCGCGTGGGCGATTGTCGAGCACATCCACAACCATCCCAAGCTCAAAGCCAAGACGCTGTTTGCCACGCATTACCACGAACTGACCGACCTCGCCGAACTGCTCCCCGGCGTGCGGAACTACAACGTAGCCGTGACGGAGGAAGGCGACCACGTGGTCTTCTTGCACCGCATCATCCCCGGCGGGGCAGATCGGTCGTATGGGATTCACGTCGCTCAATTGGCAGGCTTGCCGCGCCCGGTTATTGCCCGCGCGCAAGAAATCATGGCGCAGTTGGAAGCCTCGGCCGGGCGGGCAGTGCATCTCGACGAGACGCAATCTCAGCAGATCATGTTGTTCCCGGAGACGAACCCGCTGGTCGATGAACTCAAAACGCTCGACATCAACTCGCTAACGCCGATGGAAGCGTTGAGCAAGCTCTTTGAGTGGCAGGCGAGGTTTGGGAAGTAGCATTAAGAAGGAGTTAGGAGCAGATCCAGACGTGAACGCCCGAGAGGTGAAATGACAAATTTGCGCGCCACGGTTGTGATGAAAACAGACCTCGGCATCTGCGACCAGTTTGGCGGGGTCATTCGGATCATCATTGGAGACACATACATCCTGACTTTCCCGGCGGCGCATCT
>Ga0315281_10001126_pt1 | contig 39065 bp, 42 predicted proteins | sample YL17G07_0_MG_FD_204540 | JGI IMG/M metagenome (GOLD analysis project Ga0315281, IMG submission 204540) | Sediment microbial communities from Yellowstone Lake, YNP, Wyoming, USA - YL17G07_0 | ecosystem: Environmental > Aquatic > Freshwater > Lake > Sediment | place: USA: Wyoming | collected...
TGAAAAGGCTGGTCTGTTTTTGGGGGACGTTCTTTTTAAGTTTGTTCATCTCGACATCCCTTTCCTTTGCTCAGCATTCACATGGAGGAATGTCGAAAGGTGAGTCGATGAAGATGGATACTAAAGAGGTTCTTGTGGAGGGGATCAAGGTTACCTTCATGGTGATGCCCAATGAATCCCATAAGAAAATGCTCAAAGATATGAAAATGAAAGAGGACATTGAGCCTGGTTCAACCCACAATATCACAGTGGTATTGAAGGATGAGAAGACCCAGAAAGAGATCACTGATGCTCAGATCAATATGAAGATCGTGGATCCGAATGGAAAGGATCAGCTCAAGGCCCTGAAATTTGAAGAGGCCATGAAAAGTTATGATGCCTACTTCAACCTTCCGGACAAGGGAAAGTATCAGGTAATGATCCTTTTCAAGACAGGGGATCAAAAAAGGACCGCTGGGATTTATTACGATCTAAAATAGAGGCTTACTAATGTGAATAATCAGATTCCAAGTCCTAAGTAGCGCCCTCATTTACTGAGGGCAAATTCAGATATCGTCGGCAGTTAATGACGACGCTACATTTGTTAACTGTTCAAGGGTAAAAAACATGGAGCATGCCCACAAAGAAGAAACGCCAACAGAACTTAAAAATCCCGAAAAGAATTTAGAGCGAATCGACCTTCCCATCACTGGAATGTCCTGTGCCAGTTGTGCCGCAAAGATTGAAAAAGGGTTGGCCAGCGTAGAGGGAGTTTCGAAGGCGACGGTCAACTTTGCCGCCGAGAAGGCCACGGTTGTCTTTCATCCTACCGAGACAGATGTTTCCCGCCTAATCGACAAGGTGAAAGACTTGGGGTACGGAGCAAGAATTGAAAAGGTGCTTCTTCCCATTCAGGGAATGACCTGTGCCTCCTGCGTGAACAAAGTCCAGAAGGCTCTGAGTTCTGTTAAAGGTGTGGTTCACGCAGACGTTAACTTCGCCACAGAAAGGGCATCGGTTGAATATATCCCTGAAGAGGCGTCCATCAGGGATCTCAAGAAGGCTGTTGAAGAAGCGGGTTATCAAGTTCTCGAAGTGAAAGAGGAGGACATTGTTGAGAAGGAAAGGCTTGCCAGAGAGACAGAACTCTCCCGATTAAAAAGGAAGTTTATTTTCGGCGCCATTCTCCTCGCTCCCATCCTCATTCTCATGTATGGGGCCTCACTCCTCGAAAGATGGATCGGTCTTTCTATGGAGACAAATTTCTTTATCCAATTTTTATTAGCGACTCCTGTCCAATTCTGGGTGGGGGGGCAGTTTTATGTTGGGTTCTGGAAAGCGACGAAACATAAGACCAGCGATATGAACACATTGATCGCTGTAGGGACCTCTGCAGCTTATCTCTATAGCCTCATCGTGACGTTTGTTCCTCACCTGATCATGGTCAGAGGCCTCACGATGGATGTCTATTTTGATACCTCTGCGGCCATCATCGTCCTCATTCTTCTTGGAAGATTTTTGGAGGCGAGGGCAAAAGGGAAGACTTCAGAGGCAATTAAAAAATTGATCGGCCTCCAACCGAAGACAGCGAGAGTCGTCCGAAATGGAAACGAGGTGGATATTCCGGTTGAAGACGTTGCCTTAGGGGATATCGTCATAGTCCGTCCTGGGGAGAAAATTCCTGTCGATGGAATCATTAAAGAGGGTTACTCCTCTGTCGATGAATCCATGGTGACAGGGGAATCCCTACCCGCTGAGAAGAAGAGTGGTGATCCTGTGATCGGTGCGACGATTAATAAGACTGGAACATTTAAATTTGAAGCAACCAAGGTTGGAAAGGATACGGTTCTCTCGCAGATTGTCCGGCTGGTTCAAGAAGCCCAGGGATCGAAACCCCCAATTGCCCGGATGGTGGATGTGATTGCGAGCTATTTTGTTCCGGTTGTCATCTCTATCGCGATCGTCACATTCATCGTCTGGTATTTCTTTGGTCCTCGTCCAGCTCTCACCTATGCCTTTCTCAACTTTGTGGCGGTGCTGATCATCGCCTGCCCCTGTGCTCTCGGATTGGCGACTCCCACCTCTATCATGGTGGGGACAGGCAAGGGTGCAGAAAATGGAATTTTAATCCGAGGGGCTGAGGCTTTGGAGACAGCGCATCAATTGAATACCATTGTTTTGGATAAGACTGGAACTTTGACGAAAGGAGAGCCTTCTGTAACAGATATTATTGAATCGGAAAGGTTTAATAAGACAGAAATTTTAACTCTGGCGGCCTCAGCCGAAAGGGGATCAGAACATCCTTTGGGTGAGGCGATTGTTAAAAAGGCAAGAGAGGAGGATTTAAATCTTCTGGAAGCGAAAGACTTTCAAGCTATTGCAGGTCATGGGATTGAGGCGACAGTCGATTCAAAAAGAGTCCTCCTTGGAAATTTAAAACTGATGGAAGAAAAAAAAGTGAGTTTAAATGGTTTATTGAATAAGGCAGAACAACTCTCCAACGAGGGAAAGACCTCTATGTTCTTAGCAGTTGAGGGCGAAGTAGCCGGGATCATTGCTGTGGCAGATACATTGAAGGAAAATTCGAAGAAAGCTGTGGAAGCCCTTCACCGAATGGGCCTGGAAGTGGTCATGCTCACCGGAGATAATCAACGAACTGCCAAGGCCATTGCGAATCAGATCGGAATTGACCGGGTACTGGCAGAAGTTCTTCCAGAAATGAAAGCAGAAGAGGTCAGGCGGCTTCAATCGGAAGGCAGGAAGGTTGGGATGGTGGGCGATGGCATCAATGATGCGCCTGCCTTAGCCCAGGCCGATGTGGGAATTGCGATTGGAACAGGAACCGATGTGGCGATGGAGTCCTCGGATATCACTTTAATCGGCGGGGATTTAAGAGGGATCGTAACAGCCATTGCCTTAAGTAAGGCGACCATTCGAAATATCAAACAGAACCTTTTCTGGGCATTTGCTTACAATACGGTTCTCATCCCTGTGGCCGCAGGAGTCCTTTTTCCATTTTTTGGAATTCTCCTCAACCCCATCTTCGCCGCAGGGGCCATGGCATTTTCATCGGTCACGGTGGTTTCGAATGCACTGAGACTTCGGAAGTTTAAACCTCCGATGTTAGGAGGAGCCTGAAAATTTATCGAATCGTTGAAAGGAGGATAACATGACAAACTTTTTTGATGACAATTCATTATCGATCGGTAACACCCCAATGGTTAAGATCAGCAGAATGGTGCAAGGACTTAAGGCTACCATCCTTGGCAAGATCGAAGGTCGTAACCCTTCCTATTCGGTCAAGTGCCGGATTGGAGCGAGTATGATCTGGGATGGGGAAAAGAAGGGGTTACTCAAACCCGGGATGGAGATCGTTGAACCGACAAGCGGGAATACAGGCATTGCCTTGGCCTTCGTGGCTGCTGCAAAAGGATATAAGCTGAACGTCACCATGCCTGAGACCATGTCGATGGAGAGGCGGAAAGTCCTTGCCATTTTTGGTACAAACATCATTCTGACACCTGGGGCTAAAGGGATGAAGGGCGCAGTGGAGGAGGCCGAACGCATTGCCTCGTCGAGTTCTAATTACTATATGCCTCAGCAGTTTAAGAATCCTGCCAACCCGGAGATCCATTTTAAGACCACAGGTCCGGAGATCTGGGAGCAGACAAACGGCGGGATCGATGTACTTGTCTCAGGAGTGGGAACAGGAGGAACCATCACAGGCGTGTCGCGTTATATTAAGGGAGAAAAGAAGAAAAAGATCATCAGCGTTGCCGTTGAACCAGCAGAGAGTCCTGTCATCACACAACGCCTTGCAGGGAAGGAGCTCAAGCCCGGGCCTCACAAGATTCAGGGGATTGGCGCTGGATTCATTCCGGACACCCTGGATTTGTCTATGGTGGATCGCGTGGAACAGGTCACCAGTGAAGAGGCGATCGAACATGCAAGGCGACTTTCCCGCGAGGAAGGAATTCTTTCGGGTGTCAGTTGCGGTGCAGCGATTGCAGTGGCCCTGAGGCTTGCGAGGATGGATGAATTCAAAGGGAAGACCATCGTAGCCATCCTCCCTGATTCAGGCGAACGTTATCTCAGCGGTCCACTTTTTGTAGGAGTTTTTGACGAAGCTGGTCTTCCAACGATATAACATAAAATCTCGGCACACCTTGATCTTAGGTTCTACAATTTTAATTTAAGAAGAAGAGGTTGCCATGGAAAAAGCTAAGGAATATGCTTTCACTACGATTTTGAACACATCTTATGAAGATGCAGTCTCCAAAATCACAGATGCCTTAAAGGAAGAGGGCTTCGGGGTTCTTACGGAGATCGATGTAAAGGCGACCTTAAAGAAGAAATTAGGTTTAGATTTCAGGAAATATGTGATTCTTGGGGCTTGTAATCCACCCTATGCCCACCAAACCCTTCAGGCCGATCTCGATGTGGGGCTCCTTCTTCCGTGCAATGTGATCGTCTATGAAACAGATGACCAAAAGGCGTATATTTCCGCTATCAATCCGGTATCTGCTTTGGAGGTTATAAAAAACGAAGCACTGAGAAAAATTGCCAAGGAAGTTTCGGAAAAGTTAAAAAGAGTTGTCAACAAAGTCTCTAAAAACCAGTAGGGAAAAACCTAAAAATACAATAACCAGGGTGGATGCTTGATTTACACGAAAGGGGGACATTGTAATGATTTACAGGAGGAGAGTCATTTCGAAAACATTTTCAATTTTAGTTCTTTTTCTCGCCATCACTCTTTTCAGCACAGGTCAAGTCTTTTCTGCTGCGTTGACAGAAGAGGAAAGGAATAACATCGCAGTCTACGATAAGGTGGCAGATGGGGTCGTCAATGTGACCAGTACGGCTATCCAACAAGATTTTTTCTTCAACGCCTTTCCAACCCAGGGGTCTGGATCCGGCTCCATTGTTGATACGAAAGGACATATCTTAAGCAACCATCATGTTGTGGCCAATGCCCAAAAATTAGAGGTAACCTTGGCAGATGGGTCGAAGTGGCCTGCTAAATTGGTTGGGTCAGATCCAGATGACGACTTAGCGGTGATTAAGATCGATGCCCCCAAGGAAAAGTTAAAAGTTATTCCGATGGGAGATTCAAAAAATTTGAGGATTGGACAGAAAACCCTTGCTATCGGGAATCCTTTTGGCCTTCAGAGGACCTTGACCACAGGGATCGTCAGCTCACTTGGCCGGACCATCCGCTCCGAAGTGGGGACCTTAATAGAAGATGTGATTCAGACTGATGCTGCCATTAACCCGGGAAACTCTGGAGGCCCCCTCCTCAACTCTGATGGAGAAATCATCGGAATCAATAGTGCCATTCTCAGCCCATCTGGTGGTAGTGTGGGTATTGGTTTTGCCATTCCCGTTAATACGGCAAAGCGTGTGATCCCAGAGCTCATTTCAAAAGGTTATGTGACCTATCCTTATATCGGTGCAACCATCCAGTCTCTCATTCCCGAGATGGCAAAGTTTCTTAAGCTTAAAATAGAACGAGGAGCGATGATTTCGGAAGTGGTAAAGGGTGGCCCTGCTGAAAAAGCTGGTCTGAAGGGCGGAAATCAGCGGGTTCAGGTTGGTAACATGATTGTGCTCGTGGGTGGAGATATTGTGGTCAAAGCGGATCAAAAAGAGGTGAAAACGAATGATGAGTTAATCCATTATATCCGTGAAAAGAAACCAGGAGATATGATTCTTCTCAAAGTTTTTCGAAAAGACAATTTTATAGATGTGAAGGTGACCCTCGGTGAAAGACCGAGAAAAAGGTAATCCAATGGACGGAATATTGATTCAATGGGCTTGGCGTGATTATGGTATGGGGCCAGGAATGATGTGGGGATGGTGGGGCATGGGTTGGATATTTATAATCATCTTCTGGGGGCTCATTATCGTGGGTTTGATCTTTCTTATTCGATGGTTCTTTAGGATGACAAAAGCTACCGGAGTTGAGGAATCTGCTCTCGAAATCTTGAAGAAACGCTACGCCCGCGGGGAGATCGATAAAGAAGAATTTGAGCAGAAGAAAAGAGATCTGCTGTGAATTCATTTTGGGGCGCCTATGGCTAATAGAAATAGAATATGAAAATATTTTTAGCCCTACTTATAATCCTCGTTTTACTGATTGCTGCGGTAGCTGCTTTTGTGTGGTTGGGCGGCTATAATGTTGCAGCCAGCGTGCCTCATTGGAAGATTACCCACTGGTTATTGGAGAAAGTGCGAGAACGGTCAATTTCCGCTCATAGCAAAGGAATTATCATTCCTCATCTAAAGGGTCTTAAACTTTTTGATATCGGGTTTAAGAACTACCATGCCATGTGCCGATTGTGCCATGGTGCTCCGGGTTATTCCCGTACCGAAATTGCTAAAGGCCTCAACCCGAACCCTCCTGACTTCACGTCAAAAGATATTAAAATGCGTAAAGAGCCCGAACTTTACTGGATTATTAAAAACGGAATAAAGATGACAGGCATGCCCGCCTTTGGTGCAACCCACAGTGAGGAAGAACTTTTGGGGATGGTCGTCTTTTTAAGGAGGTTACCAGATTTAAAACCTGAAGAATATAGGGCCATGGTCAAAGCAGCCGGCCTGGACAAAGAGAAAGAAGACCATCATCACAGTCATAAATCCCACTCATAAGGGGCGTATTGAATTTTACAGAAGAATGATTATTTTTAGATTAAGATGATGAAAAAGATTTTATTTTTCACGCTTTTTTTCTTCTTAATTCTTGCCTCGGGATGTGCTCATGTCATTTCAGAGGATCTCAGAGCAAAAGTTGACCAATCCTTAACGTTCAAGGATGTTCAAAAGAATCCGAATACTTACAAGGGTAAAATAGTTGTCTGGGGTGGAGAGATTATTCAGGCCCTCCCTCAAGAGAATGGAACTAACCTTATCGAAGTCCTCGAATGGCCTCTGGGTTGGAGAGAAAAACCCAGAAGGACAGTCTCCTTCCAAGGGAAATTCTTGGTTCTTTCAAAGGAACCGTTAGACCTTTCCCTTTATAAGAAGGGGACTAAGATCACGGTAGCTGGTGAAATTCAAGGATCAAAGCCGGGCGAAAAAATAAAATTTATAAGCGATCCGACTTACCGCTATCCTCTTCTCTTAAACAAAGAGATTCATTTTTGGAAGGATTACGGTTATCAATATTCAACCCCTTATGAACTACAAAGGTACGATCCTTCTTATGATCCCCATCGTGGGGCAGGCATATTACATTACTAATTTCATATGCCAATTCTTTCCAAAGACCTCACCAAGTGGAGTATTTCTCGAATTCCGGAATTAAGTCTTATCTCTTGGTCCTTTTTCCTAAATTTCTTCTGGGAAGTGGTCCAAACATATTTCTATACTTTAAAGGATTCTCCTTTTCGTAACATGCTTTATGGATGGATTCATTGCACTTTTGGCGATGTCTTACTGACCCTCGGGTCATTCTGGCTTGTGAGCATAGTAAGCCGCAACCGCAGATGCTCCCTGAAGTTAAACCGACTGAATTTTATCGGTTTCATCATGATCGGGATTATCGGTACGGTTATTAGCGAACGAGTAAACGTCCATATCCTTAAATCATGGGTTTATAATCAATCGATGCCAATAATTCCTTGGTTGAACGTGGGCTTAACACCCATTCTGCAATGGGTGATTATTCCCCCAGCAGCCATCTTATTGGTGAAACATCATCTTTTATTGAATCAGGAAGTAGTAAAGAGAAAGGAGGATTGAAATGGCCAGATGGGAGTATCTTTACTTCACCGATGCTGAAAAAGAGACTGCAATACTACATCCGCCAAGCCATAAAGAAAAATTGAACGAACTGGGAAAAGAAGGCTGGGAACTGGTGAGCGTCGTCTTCGACCAGGCAGGCAAAGTCCAAAAGCTGTATTTTAAGAGAGAGAAAAAGACTGGTTCCTAACCGTCATTCGACGATTCGGACACAATTCTGGCTTCCGAATTCGTTCGGGACACAGTTGCAGCAAGAAGGATCGTTTTCCCAATTCCCGTCGACAAGAAAGCGATATTCATATCTCCCCGGCTTTAGAGAGAGGGCTGTTTTCCATATCCCCTTCTTATCCTTTTTCATTGGGTTCGCGCTCGAATCCCAATTATTAAAATCTCCAGCTAAATAGACCACCTGTGCCTCCGGTGCCGGGAATTCGAATTGAACCTTCCTTGTCAGGACTTTTGCCTTTGTTTTGGGAGTTCCAATACTCTTTTTTCCTGCCATGTATATACCTCCTTAATATTAACAAATCCTATACGTCTAAACGATATTGAAATTGCTCCTACAGGTAAATAAGGTGAATCCTCTATTTCTTGGAGAAAAGCACTGTATTTCTTGGGCCACCTTGCAATAAATGGAGGATTGATAGGATGGCTGAGAGGTTGAAGAGTGGTGATCACCCGAATGGTGACCGTCACCTATATGCATACAGGCCATTGGGATCAAAAGCAGGACTGGCCCAATTACTTTTGTTTTCAAATTTTGAATCTTCATAACTTTATCTCCTTTTTATGCGTTATGAATTTACACATCCTACTCCGCCACCATAAACATTCCCTGCATACCCCCACGACGATGAAGAAATCGGTTACAGTAAAATGTATAATTACCTGGCTCAAGGGAATCAACGGTAACGGTTGTGGACTCATCCGGCATAAGGTCTACGTTTATCAAGATATTTTTCTGGCTGTTTACTAATGTGAAATTATGTTTTATTTGAGCAGTGTTTTTTAAGCGGAAGGTGAAGGGTGATTGATCTTTGAGGATGGCAATATGATTGGGTTGGAAGGAAAAACTCTTCAGTTCTATGTCGACGGGTTCAACCTTCGGATACAGGTAAACTGGGCCGGGGATTACCCAAGGGGCACAATTCGATAAAATCAACATTGCCATTAGAATAATAACAACAATACGCATATCTTCTTTCTTTGATTTTTTCTCTGTTGTTAAAATTCGATTATTCTCCTTTCTAAATAAAAATTACTTCTTTGAAATTACTTCAAATGAATTCAAAATTTTCATTATGTCTCTTAAATCGTCGAAACCCTCCTTTTCGAGAACCATATAGATGATGAAGATCTGATATTGTTCTGTAAAACCATAAACCCATCCATGGATGACCTTAGTTCCATCAAGCTTGTAACTTGCGGATCGATGAGCAGCATACTGAACTCCTTTTAACGAGTAGGAAGTGGTGGGGCAGACCTCTACCGGAAAATCCCGGCCGTGCTCCATTTTCAACTCTTCAACCAAGCCACCAGCCACAGACCTCGTGAGCGTCTCGATCAACTTTTGATTAAATCTCACTGTCCTCCCTGCAGGGGTCAGGTCAATCTGGACATTGGATCTTGTAACAGGATTGATAATAAATAACTCTGATTCTTCCAACCCCGGCCTTTTAAATCCTAAATCCTCCATAAAACCGGGAATTTCTACGGAGAACTGCCAGTAAGAAGATGGCAGGGACACCTTGAAAGGATAGCGAATTCCATTGAACGTACTTCCTTCAGTCTTTCCAACAGGAAGAGAGGAATCGACCTTAACTTCCCTCCTCACAGGTATTCCACCACATCCTCCGATAAATAAAAAGACAAATAGAAAAATGAATAACAAAGTAATTTTCTTTCTCATAATCCCTCCTATCTGCCCTCAATGGAGAAGATAAAGAAGCCCAGCCAAAGCAAGGAACAGTATGGCTGTCAGAAGTTTCACGGTCCCTGTATACTTTTTTGTTACAAATGCCATCTTCTCAGAGGTCACTCCAAAAAAGGTTGATACAAAGACCCCCACCAGCGGAACAATAAACATGATGTTGTAGAGAAGGAGATTAAAAATAGCGTTGGCTCTCAGTTCGGGAATCCTCATTATGAACCCAATTGTGGGAAGATAAACCTGAGCAGTGCAGATCACTGTGCAGATAGCAATGACGAATCCGGCACCGAAGGTGGCCAGTAAATCTCCTTTGAACCGAGACTGTTCTCTGATGATTCCATGGATCTTTCTCTTCATACTCATTGGTAGTTGAAGTTTCCATTTGGCCACCTGCCCTCTCAGAAAGAGAACATAATCATACAGGCTGATTATTCCGAGGGTTAAAGCGAAAAGAGCGATAATGAGATAGACTCCTTTGCTGACCAGAGGGAAACCTCTCAACTGGTGAAGAAAAGCCATAAGCCCCATTCCAGCTAGCAGGTAAGCAATAAAAACACCAGAAGTGAAAACGATTCCATATATGAGAATCTCCCTACCTTTCTTTCCCATGAAAGTAAGGTAGGAGACAAGAAAGATGATCGTGGCAAAGGCACAGGGGTTGATACCATCCATAAAGCCTGCGATCAGGACGGCTGAAAGGCTCCATTTTCTGAATCGTTCAATGATACTTTTCTCTCCCTTCGCCAGGGCCTCCGTTGTCACTTTCTCCCAAGGAGGAGGAGCTCCTTTCCCCTGGTATTTAGCAACCAGTTTCTGAAAACTTTCAAGATGAAGCTCTTCTGACCAGAGATAATCTTCGCCCATATAGAGCTTATGATCGGCCAGCCGTTTGGCCTCTGGAACCTGATAGATTAGAGAGAGAGCTTCATCCAGCTTTTTGTTTTCTTCTTTGGCCAGGTTGAAGATTCGAATCCTCAAGTCAGGAACTTTAGGAGCCCACTTCCTTAGATCAGCCTTCATCTCCTCACAGTGGAGGCAACCTGGCATATAGAGAAACGCTGCATAGATAATCTTTCCAGATTTTTGCTCCTCTTCAGTAGGGGCCCTGGGAATCCAGCCTTCCTCTTGCCCCACCACTTCCTTTAACGAGGGCCAATCTGTTTCAACTTTCCCAGCATAGAGCCTGACCAATCCCTCCAGATCTCTCTTAATCTCTGATTCTCCCCCCAAAATCTTATCCCCGATAATGACGGCTGGAAGTTCACTTTCCTTAACTTTCCACTCCTTTTCGAATTTGATCAAAAGGTCATAATTTTTCAATTGATCGACGGAGAAGGATTGAACTTCTATCGGGTACTTTTGGGAAAGAGGCTTGATGATCTCATCTTCGACCTTCAATCCCCCTGCCTCTTGCGAATAGAAAAGATAGAGCCTCACCGCATCCTTTGAAATACTGACTCGAGGAATGGCAAGTACCAGAAATAGAAAGAAGATTAGAATCCAACTTTTCTTCATAATATTCTCCCCCCTCCCTTTTACCCTGTTAGATAAGGACCATTTTCTAACCCCGTCAGGTAAAATTCTCTATCTAACAGGGTGAATCCCCTCCCACGAGGGGAGGGGAGATGTTGGAGGTCATTTCTTGGGCAACTCCTCTTCAAATCCCTTTTTGACCTGAAATGCCCATGCTGTCTTTACACTCACAAGAGAGCGGGAAAGATACTCTTTCCCATTCCGCTCTGCCTCAATGATATCTTTATCCTTTCCCATCTTCTTATAGAGGGTGATCAACTTCAGGTAATTGTCGGCCGTCAAGAGATTGGGAAGGAAAATCACCACAGTATCACCATAAATATTCCGATAGGCTTCATCTTCTGAAAGATATCTCAGGACGACCTGCAAGAAACGATTAGACTTTTCAAGAGGGATTTGGGCTTCTTCCCACTTTCCTTCATTCAGCAGTCTTTCTCCTTCCGCTTTCTCCTGCACTGCTCCCCGATAGTAATCGTGGACTGTTGTGGCATTTTCGATCAGAACTTTCAAACCCCGATTCTCATTGATCACCTTATCCAGATTGATTTCTGTTAGAGGATGGACATAGTCTTTGGGGTATGTCTTAACAGAGGCCATGTCCCCATGGGCGTGAAGCTCTTCTTTTGTGGCAGCACATCGAGTTCCCAAAATACCAAAGATAATGACAAGCAATAAACAAAAGATTCTTTTTGTGTTGACACGATTCATTTTTTACCTCCCAAAAGGTATTGGACGAGATTTTTCATGCTTTTTGAAGTCCAGTCCATTTCCTTTAATGCCCTTCCGACGATCTTTCCGTCACGATTAATAAAAAAGGTTTCCGGATGGCTCCATACCCCATAGGGATTGGCAACCTGTCCATCGTCGATCATGATCGGGGTTGAGATATTGAATTCATTCTTATATTTTTTTACATCTTCTTCTTTATCTTTTATGGCCACCTTAAGAAGAACCAAGTTCGTACCCTTGAACTCTTCACCAAGCTTCACAAAAGAAGGAGACTCCTTCCGGCAACTCGGTCACCACGATGCAAAAAAGTTTAAGAGGATGATCTTGCCCCTCAATTCCTTGAGAGAGACTTTCCCTCCACCCACCTCCGTCAATGTGAAGTCAGGAGCCTGGACAGGCACTCTGAACTTTTCCACCCCTGCTTCTGCAAATTGAGTTTGAGCGTTAACAACGGGAACGTTCCATAATAGGAAAATCGATATTGAAAATATGACCGCTACCAAACGTTTCATTGTAATCCCTCCTGTATTATTCATTTATGTTCTGATAGTTCTGCTCCTTGTCAGAGAGTGAACATTAGTGAAGGCCTCAAGTTACAGATCTTATGACTAAAATAATTGGTTCTAAGGACCGGTCAGTTCCACTATGTCATTCTTTTCAGCTTTTCCGGAAATGACCGTTGCTTTTGCAAAGTGCTCGTCGATAATTTCAGTGATCTTTACCTCCCCAGTATGTACTCGTCTGAAAGGTTTTGTCCTTGATTGCCTTTGGATAACCTTATAAACATCCAGTTCCTGACCCACAGAGGCCCCATCTTTGCTTCCGATGCAGAGATAAACATCGGAATCGGAGGCTTCTATGATGCTTCCCTTCATAATAAAACCATGATAAACCGTAGCGCATGAAAACATCAGAAAAATCACAAAGGTGGCCAGAATTAAGGGTACCGCACTCTTAAGGCTTATTTTTCTGTACATCATGTCTGTTCCCTTCTTATCATGGGGACTTTAGGAGTCCTACTTTTTTCAAGATACAACCTTCGTATATTCATAACATGGTCTCCTTTCTACCCATTCATGAATGTTTTTGAAATGATTAAGAGCAGTTTCCATCCACTCTTCCATCCCTGAGAGAGATGGCCCGGCTCGAATAGGCGGTATTCTCAGGATTATGGGTGACCATGACAATGGTTTGGCCTTCTTCATTTAAGGACTTAAAGAAGTCCATAATCTCTTTTCCCGTTTTGGAGTCCAGATTCCCTGTGGGCTCATCGGCCATAAGGATAGGTGGTGAATTCACTAACGCTCTGGCAATCGCCACCCTCTCTTGCTCTCCCCCGGAGAGCTGGTCCGGGAGTCTCTTCCCCTTTCCTCTCAAGCCGATTCTTTCCAGTATCTCTTCAGCCATCTTTACCTGCTCCCGGTTGGTCTTCTGTGTGATGGAGAGGGGAAGCATCACATTCTCAACCACCGTAAGATAGGGAATCAACTGAAAGGATTGGAAGATAAAACCCAGATATTCTCTTCTGAAATCGGCTAACTTCTCCAGTGAAAGTTTGTAGATGGGGATATCATCCACAATCACATCTCCCTTTGTGGGATGGTTGAGCCCTCCAAGAATCGTCAGAAGGGTTGATTTTCCTGAACCAGAAGGTCCCATGACAGAGATAAATTCTCCCCTCTCAATATTTAGATCCACATCGGCAAGGGCTGGGACACACTCTTCTCCACTCTCATAGGTTTTATTCAGTTTTTTAATCTCGATCAAGCTCATCAGATCCTCCGACAGATGAAAAAGTAATTGGGTTATTGGTTATTGGGTCACTAAGCTATTGATTTAGATAGTAATTCAGTGACCTAATAACTTAGTGACTCAGTAACTTACCATTTGCGCTATGCTCTATGCCCTTTGCCATTTGTTTTATAGCGCTCTCAGCGCTGTAGTTGGGTCCATCTTCGAAGCATGAATGGCCGGATAGGCGCTCGAAAGAATCCCAATCAAAGAAGATAGGAAAATAGCTCCTATGGCCAGCAGGGGGTCGATAAATATTTTCCCACCTTTCATCCCCGTAACCATCGGACCGATAATCTGGGAAACCCCTAGACCCAAAACGTATCCCACAATTCCTGCGATCAACCCAACGATCAGAGCCTCTAAAAAGATGATCCGCACAACGTGGGATTTCCGGAACCCAATGGCCCGAAAGATTCCAATCTCTCTCTTCCTCTCATTCACCGAAGCCATCATGTTGGTGAAGACAATCAAGCTCCCGATGAGGAGGACGATGACGGATATCCCGGCAGAAAACTTCTTGAAATGATCCAGAGCCTCCGTCTTGGTCTGGAGGGTCTGTTTGATCGCTGTCACTTTAGCCTGGGGCAATTTCTCCGAGATCTGACGGACGATCTCTTCGATCGGACAGGTATTGCAAAAGGCCGAGACTTCGATCAGGCTCAAAGCCCCAGGTTTCTTCACTGCCTCTTGGACAAAAGTCAAATCACTGAAGATGAGGAAGTCGTCCTGGGATCCGGTCTCATCCAGAACGCCCGAAATCCTGACGGGCTTTCCATTGATCGGTAAGGAGTCGCCAGCACTCTTGAAGAGCCGAACAGCCACCTCATTTCCCAGCAAGACCTCATCCCGGCCCTTAGGCTCGGCCCCATGAATCTTCCACCACTTCTTAAGCCTCAACTCTTCTTCAAAACGAACACCCATCAGAGGGACTTTTTTCCCTTCTATTTCCACCACCCCGATCAGTTTTGGTGAAACAATGCTGACGTTTTCTCGAACCTCGATCTGCCGAATCTTTGGGACATCCGAGTCCTTCAGAGTCTGAGCATCAATTGAAACCCCGCCGATATTCATCCCTCCGTATGAAAGAGAAAGGTCATCCGATCTCGGAATGATGAGGATATTGGCTCCGAACTCATCCAATTTTTTAGAAATATCTTCGTTCATCATCCGGGTAACGGAGATGAGGGTGACCACGGTTGTGATACCAATGGTGAGACCCAGGATGAGGAAGAAGACTTTTCCTTTTCGTCTTCTCAGATTGTTGATCGAAATGTCTTTGAGTCGCATATGAGCCCCCTCTTTGGCTGATAGCTGATGGCTTATAGCTTATAGATAAGGTTAACGATTCGCTATCTGCTATCGGCTATTAGCTGTTTTTGCAAATATCAAACTCTTGGTTTCCATTGAGTAACGATTTTCTCATCGATCTGGATACGATCTTTCTCAACCGTACTGGGAATAACATCGGGCGGATAATTGAGACACCCTCCCTGGATTCCCTTGAGGGTCTCAAGATTCCACTCAGTAGCACATGCATTACACACGAGTTTTTTATCGTTGATATGGAATCGCGTGGACCGACATGGCTCACACATACTGACTGCGGTAATAACTCTCCCATTCTGTGTAATGTAGGACAGCAGAGGAACGATGGTCCCGTTGCCTTCGTATTGGAAGTAGACAATCTTCTTCTCCTTCACCACATTGAGAGGGATGGAAATTTTCCCTTTCTCCACTTTTGCCTGAATATCGGTCATACGTATTGTCTGTCCGGCGTAGTCTACCTTCTCACTCACCTTTGGTTGGGAAGAAACTTTGGGATTACTTCCTGTATTTCCCTCGATGATCCAGTAACCCACACCCACCAGTATAAGAGCAAGAACGGCTAAGGAGAGCGGAATCCAAAGGTGTCTCTTTTTCTTCTCACCTAATACTTTCTCCTTCTTATCCTGAAATGATGAACCTGAAAGTTGAAATCCACATTTTTTGCAAAAACGACTCGATTCCTGATTTTTTGCTTGGCACTTCGGACACGCTTTCATCTTATCCTCCTTCTCTAAATTTCTTGAACTTCTCCCTGCCTGTAAGTCAGGGAGATTATGAGTTTTCCGTCTTCAATAATGTCCACTTGAATATGACATCCAAAGTTTGTGACCCTGGCACTCGCTCCCTTCTTTTGTGTCTTTTTCTCGTAATATTCTAATGCCTTAGCTTTGGCCTCCTTCTCAATCTTTGGATCAAGAGGTTGGGATCTCCCACCTCCACACCCACTCTTACAGCAGGATGCCTTGGCCGTCAAAACAGGGTCCAATTTTTCATAGGTCTCGATCTGCGCTTTGGCCTTTGCCTTTGTAAACCACTGTGCGAAGAGAAGATTGCCGTTTTGTTGATCGCCTTTTAGAACGGTTTTCTCTACGAATTGAGATATGATCCACTCTTTTCGAAGCTCCTCTTTTAAATCTTCGATACTTCCGCCCATCTTTTGCTTGAGATCTTCATCCGATAAACCATACTTCTTTTTAATAGCCCCCACCTCTTTTTGAATCTCTTCATCAGGTGTAGAACTATAGCCAGCGCTCTTTGCCTCCTGGAGAAGGATCTTTTCCGTTGTCATCTCATCGAGAATTTCGGTTTTGAGACGGTTTAAATTTTCCTTTCCTTCTTGACCCTGAAAAAGATTTTGTCCGTAACGAAGCTCGTAGAATTTCTTTACCCGTTCTAATCTCTTAGAAAATTCTTTCCGGGTAATCCCTTCGCCGTTTACCTTTCCTACCAGTTTTGATTCAAGGCCACCCATCAAGAAATACCCAATTGCCCCGGCCAGGATAAGGCCGATCGCTCCGAAGAGGATATGTCGTTTCTTAAAGCGGGTCTCTTTACTCCTCGGAAGTGGATTACCGCAGTGGATACAAAATCGAGCCTTCTTTTCATTCCCTTTACTGCAGAATGGGCATAAAGGCATATCGATATTTTCTGAATGACTCTCCATCTCTTTTTCCCTCCTTGTTTGTTCCGCGTCCCCTTTTTAAGTGTTTCTATTTGATTTGAGTTCCATCCAGGAGTGCATCGTAGCTCTTAATTCCGTGATAGAAACTCCTATGATGCTTCCGACCCATGACATAAACTGGCTGAAATTCTAACGTATTCGGTTCGCCTTTTTTCAAGGATACTTTAACCTCTGTATAATAATTTTCGTCCGGCAGGCCAAAAATCACATGATGTGAGCCAGGTCTAAGCCGGATTTTCTTGTCAAGGACGTATCTGATTCCTTGCCCTCCTTCCGGGATTATCCTGCCATTTTCATCCCAGCGTGGCGTAATCTCTGGTTTTCCCTGCACCTTCCACACGATCTCTTGTCCGTCTATATTCAACTCAAAAAGATAACCCTCCTTCTCTTCCCGAGAGGGTCTTGACTCCAGTAGGTAATACCCTTTACGAGGCGTCTTGATAGAAGCTTTTACCGTCAAATCCACAATCCCTTCTGGAAGGGGTTGTTGGTCCTTGACCTCAATGAATACATCCGTTCTCATACTTTGAGATTCTGCGGTTATCTGCTTTACTGCACTCCCACATCCTCCAAGTCCGATTAGCAAGGCAATGCCTATAAAGATGCTTATCAGCGTTCTCGTTCTCATAATGATTATCCTCCGAGGGCCATTTTAAGCTCTATGGCCATACGTTTTATCTAATAGTTCAATGACCTGTTCCACGGTGAAACCTTCGGCCAGTTTCTCACGGATGAATCTCTTCTCCTCAACCGACCCTTTGGACATATTGCAATTGCAAGTTGCCAATGGGAGTTCTCCGCACCCTCCGCACGCACATTTAAAATTTTTAGCCACAGCCATCACCTGTGTCTCATCCACTGTCGCCATGGATGCTGAGGTTATAACAGGTGCGGAATTTAATTTGGAAGGACTTCCCCTTTTGGAGAAAGTGACACCAAGTTTGACAGAGACGCCAGCGAGGAAGATCATTCCGATAACGAGCGCAATTGTTTTGTAGGAAGGGCCAGCCGTTTGTTGCTTGAAATTCTCCTTCGGTACTCTGATCATTTCTTCGCCACATACAACACAGTAGAGGGCATCCAGTCCGTTGAAGTGACTGCACTTTGTGCATTTACGCTGAGTCCCCTTCTTTGATTTTTGGATCCTCAAGAGTTTCTCTCCACACTGGGTGCAGAAAATGGATTCTCCCGGATTCTCAGAGCCACATTGAGGGCATCGAAGACGAATTCCCAGAGGCTCTCCACAATTTCTGCAAAATTTTGACTGTTTCGGGTCTTCCAACCAACATTTATTACATGTCATTTTGGTTCTCCTCAGAGAGAAATCTGTTCTCTAAAGTTAGAAGAGGGCATTGTTAATTTAGAACTTTCCATGTCCCGTGCGAGGGAAATGGAAAGTTAGACAAAGGATTGTGAAAAGCTGATGATGGCTTTAGGAAATAGATGTAGGTGGGTGAAAGATTGATTGAACAAACCCTTGATCAGAAAGAGTGCTGAGACAAATCAGTATTAAAGAGGAGGTAAGAACTGGCAGACAAGCTCCTGTCTCGTGGGGAAGAAATAAATTGACAAAACCTGACGAAGGGCAAAGAGGACATTTCGGCATATTAGGATTACAGTTATCCATGTCGCAGGTTTTTTGAAAAGAGGGAGGATCGCCGCTGATCATTTGGGAAAACCCGACCACACCTGTGAAAAGAGGCAGCAGCAAGAGAATTGAGATGAATATACTTAAGCCTTTTTTTAACATTATCTTCAACATAACACACCCTTTTTTGGGTTGTCAACAAAAAAAATAAAGATTTTTAAAAAAATACTTGACAAATTTTATTGACTATGTAATATTGAATTCTATCCCGTAACTTACGGGAAATTGGGAGTTAGGCTAAGCGATATGAAAATAGTAATAACTGATGGAAATTATTTAAAAAAACATAAGATGATGTGTTGCATGGACATGTGTTGTCTGATTGGTATGGGAGGCCCGCCCATGTAAACATCATCATCATTAATTGTTTTCGGCGCAACCCACTACCAAGAGCAATGGTCAGTGGGTTTTTTATTTTTTAATCATTTTAACCAAAATACCATAAAACTAAGGAGGTCAAAAAAATGTCAACAAGAGGATTCGAAACATTGGCGCTTCACGCCGGACAGGAAACCCCCGATCCAACCACTGGGGCAAGAGCAGTCCCCATCTATCAGACCACGTCGTATGTCTTTCAGAATACGGAACATGCGGCAAATCTCTTTGCTCTCAAAGAGTTTGGAAATATTTACACCCGGATCATGAACCCCACAAACGATGTTTTTGAAAGAAGGGTTGCTGCCCTTGAAGGAGGCACAGGTGCCTTGGCAGTGGCTTCAGGCCAGGCTGCCGAGACGTTTGCTTTATTAGGGATAACGCAGGTAGGCGATGAGATTGTTTCAGCTAATAATCTTTACGGCGGCACATACCAATTATTTCATTACACGTTCCCGAAATTAGCAAGAAAGGTGAAGTTTGTAGACTCAACAAAGCCAGCCGAATTTAAGAAGGCAATAACAAAAAAGACGAGAGCGATCTTTGCTGAGACCATTGGTAATCCCAAGCTGGATGTTCCGGATTTTGAGGCAATCGCCCAAATTGCACATGAGGCAGGAATTCCTTTTGTTGTCGATAATACCGTCGGCGTTGGGTTGGTAAGACCGATAGACTATGGGGTGGATATCATTGTTGACTCCGCAACAAAGTATATTGGCGGGCATGGAACATCGATCGGAGGGGTGATTGTCGATTCCGGGAAGTTCGACTGGAGTAACGGCAAATTTCCTGAGTTTACCGAACCGGACCCGAGTTATCACGGTTTGAAATTCTGGGATACCTTTGGAAATTTCTCCGGCTTGGGGAATGTTGCCTTTATCATAAAGGTGAGAGTACAATTGCTCCGCGATTTGGGAGCCCCTTTGAGCCCTTTCAATGCCTTTTTATTTCTTCAAGGATTAGAGACTCTACCTTTAAGAGTTAAGAAACATTCTGAAAATGCGCTTAAGGTCGCCCAATTTTTGAAGAAGCATCCTTTGGTCACCTGGGTTAATTATCCCGGACTAGAAAAGCATCCAAGCCATAAGTTAGCGGTCAAGTATCTAAAAGGTAACTTTGGGGGTCTGGTGGGCTTCGGGATAAAGGGTGGATTAGAGGCCGGAAAGAAGTTTATCGAATCAGTAAAACTTCTTTCCCATCTTGCCAACATTGGTGATGCAAAGAGCCTTGTCATTCATCCTGCTTCAACAACCCATCAGCAGTTAACCAGGCAGGAGCAGGAGGAGACAGGAGTGACAGAAGATTTTATCCGGCTCTCCATCGGTTTGGAGGATATAGAGGATATTAAAGAAGACATCGACCAGGCCTTGAAAATGGCAACCAGATAAGGTGAGAAGAAATGTCAGCACTAAGATTATTGTCTAAAAAAGTTGATAAGAGGACAGAAGTCCCCCAGCAAAATATTGGATCTTCAAAGCCTCTATTGACTCCGGAATTGGGTCATAGCGTGGGTATTGTGGAGACACACTACTCCCAATTTGCACTTCCCCCTAATGAACTCGTCCTGGAGAACGGTGAAAAGCTCGGTCCGATTACGGTTGCTTATGAGACCTATGGTGAGCTGAACAATCAAAGGTCCAATGCCATTCTCATTCTTCATGCCCTCTCAGGGGATGCCCATGTGGCTGGCTTCTACAAAGGAGATGAAAAACCGGGTTGGTGGGATGATATGATCGGACCGGGAAAGGCGTTTGATACAAATAAATATTTCGTTATCTGTTCGAATGTCCTTGGGGGTTGCAAAGGCACGACCGGTCCATCTTCCGTCAACCCAAAAACAGGGAAGAGATACGGTCTGGATTTTCCGATCATCAGCATTTCGGATATGGTCAATGTGCAAAAGCACCTGATCGATCATCTGAAAATTGACCAACTCCTTTCAGTGGCAGGGGGTTCGATGGGTGGCATGCAGGTCTTAGAGTGGCTGACTGCTCATCCGGGACGGCTGAAGAGTGCCATCGTTATTGCAACGGCAACAAAGCATTCGCCGCAACAGATTGCATTTCATGAGGTCGGACGGCAAGCGATTATGGCTGATTCTCACTGGAGAGATGGTCATTATTATGGTGGACTTCCTCCAGCAAAAGGGCTTTCGGTCGCCCGTATGATTGGCCATATCACCTATATGAGCAAAATCTCAATGGCCGAAAAATTCGGAAGACGTGCCGGGGATAATGCGAACCCTCACAAATTAAGCCTTGGGTTTCAGGTGGAGGAATATCTTCATAATAGAGGTAACAATTTTGTAAAAAGGTTTGATGCCAATTCTTATCTCTATATCACCAGGGCGATCGATTCTTTCGATGTTTCTCGTGGGAAAGAACTCTATGAGGTATTCAAGGGGATAAGAGCAAAAGTTCTCGTCTTGGCATTTAAATCGGATTGGCTCTATCCTGCTTCCCAATCCCGGGAAATTGTGAAGGCCTGCAAATGGGCAGGCATTGATACGACCTTTTGTGAAATCGAATCGACTTACGGTCACGATGCATTTCTTCTGGAAGTGGAAGAAGAGACGCACCTCGCTAAACATTTCTTACAAAGGGTATTTCTTGATAACGGAGCGACAGGTGAGCATCAGGTGCTGCAGTATGAAATCTGATGCGCTTCCATTAGAGTACAGAGCCATTCTCAAATGGATTCGCCAAGGTTCATCCGTTTTGGACCTTGGTTGCGGTGACGGGGAATTATTAGATCTTCTTGTTCGTGAGAAGAAGGTTCGGGCTCAAGGGATAGAGATTGATGAACAGGCCATTTATCAATGTGTGGCTAAAGGGCTGAGCGTATTTCATGAGGACATCGACAACGGTCTTTCGGGATACGGAGATAAGACTTTTGACTTTGTGATCCTCAATCAGAGTCTCCAGCAGGTCAGGAAACCTGATGTCGTGGTCAAGGAAGCCTTAAGAATTGGAAGGGGAGTAATCATTGGTTTCCCTAATTTTGCTCATTATCAAGCTCGTCTGCAGATATTTTTTAAGGGGAAGACTCCGGTTACGCCCTCTTTGCCTTATGAGTGGCATGATACCCCCAATCTCCATTTCTTAAGTATTTCGGACTTTTTTGAATTTTGCCATCGGAGGAGCATTGAAATAGAAAAGAGAGCCTTTATTGGTAAAAATAGAGAGGTAAAGATATTTCCAAACCTGTTTGCCCTGATAGGGATATTTCTTGTTTCAAAGGGAGGAGTTGGTGACAAGGAATATCTGAGGTATTATGAAAAAAGAAAGATTTGAGATTATTTTCATGTTCACCCCTTGATGAGTTTTTAAGAGCCTTCTTTCTGTCCTTAAACTTTCTCAGGATTTGGACATCGATGAGTTGATCATCGAATATAAATAGATTGAAACTAATTAAAATAAATTCACTAATTATTTAATATGGTTACAAAAATTTATAATAAAATTTTAAAAAAATACTTGACAAATTTTGGTTAATATGTAAAAGTCTACAAATTTGATAGACTTTATATACTTTAATGGATGGGGGGGGGAATATCATGAAGATTACCAGGAAGGGAGAATATGCGATGCGGGCCTTGGTGGACCTTTCATTGAATTACAAGAAAGGTATGAGGCAGATTCAAGATATTGTACGAGAAGAAGCTATCCCGGAAAAATTCTTAGAGCAAATCTTGGTTATACTTAAAAATGCAGGTTTCATACAGAGTAAAAGGGGCATTGGTGGTGGGTATTTATTAAGTAAATCCCCTGATGAGATTTCGCTTGGTGAGGTAATCCGCTTAATTGATGGACCATTGGCTCCTTTGGGGTGTGTGAGCGCTGAGCATGTGAATTGCCCAAGAGAGATAACGTGTGGAATCCGTAGTGTTATGCTCGATGTAAGGAATGCAACAGCAGAAATTTTAGATCATGTTACTCTGGCAGACGTCTGTAACAGAACAAGAGGAATGATGGAACGAAGGGCTGAAATTTTGATGTACCACATCTAATTTCTTAACTTAAAAGTTTAATGGGATAGCAAATCTTCATAATATTAGAGAAGTTAAAATGGTTCAGGACTTAGTCGATTTTAAAGAAAGTGAGAAAGAACTCCTTCTGCAGATTTTGAAAGCTCTGAAGAGCATTCGATATGGCTATGTCCAAATCATTGTGCAAGATTCGAAAGTCGTGCAGATAGACAAAACCGAGAAGATCAGATTTGACAAAGAGAATTCTTAATGACCGGAGGAGTGCCTAAGAGTAAGTAGGCGAAGAATCACCTAAAGCTAAACACAAGTAGAGATACTTGGCTGACTAGACAACTGGAGGCTAAAAGGACTTAAGTCTTTTTAGCCTTTCTTTTTTTTGCAGGTCAGTAACTTGAACATTCCCTTTAACAATTCTTAGGAGGTAATGAAAATGGCAGATTTAATGAAAAAAAGATTTAAGACGGAGGATTGGTTGACCGTGTGGTTGGGGTTCCTCATCATCGGGCTGGTACTCGTTGGATTGAGACCTCAGATGCCAACTTTCAAGTGGACCACGGAAAGTGAATTCACTGCCACAGTTGCCGAGTCAAAGCCTGTGATTGAAAAGTTCATTAAGGATGTTGAGGTCAAAGGCGATGCAAAACTTGTTACCGCTGCTTTGGTCTTGAAGTCAGCGATTGATGTTGGGAACCGGATAGCTATCCAGAGTGCTGCTAAGAAACTCGGAGAGGCTGCAAAGACAGTCGAGGACCCCGGCCTCAGGAAAAGGGGGGGTAATCTCAGCAAAAAGCTGAGCGAGGGGGCTGGGGCCCTCGCCAGCAAAGTCTTTTCAACTAAGAATATCCTCAAATCAGTTTATATAGGAATCGCACTTCTCGTTCTCGCTGCTATTGGGATAGCGCTGATGGGTGGTAAAGTGGGTACCTTCATATTAGGCTTCCCGATTGTCTATGGTCTTTCCTGGCTCTCTCAGTTCATTGCAGGGAATGCCACAATCAACTACTTGGGATTTGAGTACGTTATCTTCGCCCTCCTGATCGGTCTCTTCATCAGTAATGTACTGTGGGTGCCTAACTGGCTAAAGGAGGCAGTCAGGACTGAATACTATATCAAGACGGGGCTAGTTATTTTAGGTACAGGTATTCTCTTCCTTGAGATTCTCCAGGCTGGTGCGATCGGAATTGTTCAGGCCCTCTTGGTTGTGTTCATCGTATGGTACTTTTGTTTCTGGTTGGGAAAGAAGCTTAAAGTTGATGACGAACTCTCTGTGATGCTTGCTTCCGGGGTCTCAATCTGCGGGGTCTCTGCCGCGATTACCGCCTGTGGGGCCATCCAGGGAGACAAGAAGAAACTCTCCTATGCCATCTCACTCATTCTAATCGTTGCAGTACCTATGATGGTTCTGGAGCCATGGATTGCGAAGGCATTGAGGATGCCTGAGATTGTAGCCGGAGCCTGGCTCGGTGGGACGCTCGACACGACCGGTTCTGTAGTAGCAGCAGGCGCGCTCATCAGCGAGATCGCGATGAAAGTTGGCACCATTGTGAAGTTCTCCCAGAATGTCCTGATCGGTGTGGCAGCATTTTTCCTTTCAATCTGGTGGACTTTGAAAAAGGGGAAGCAGACTGGAGAACAGCCAAGTATCAGAGTAATCTGGGAACGGTTCCCAAAGTTTGTTCTCGGTTTCCTGGTCGCTTCATTTGTCTTCTCGTTTTTTCTCGATCCAGGCCTTGTAAAAGAGACCAAAGGTATACTGGGTGGACTCAGAACAGTTTGGTTTGCTCTTGCCTTCACATCCATTGGTTTGGAAACTCGATTCACAGAGCTTTTCAAGATGGGAGGAGGTCGGCCGGCAATCGCCTTTATTGGAGCCCAGACCTTCAATATTATCTGGACGCTCATCCTCGCCTACCTTCTGTTTGGCGGATTCATTTTCAGAATACCAGCGATTCAGTGAAGAGAGGGGCTGTAAAAGGGTGAGATTTCATGTTTAGCAGAATCGTTGAAGGCGAAATGTTTATGAGCCCATTTACGGGAACTGTTTTTAAGGTCAAGACAATTCATACGAACACAGTGCTTTTGGAAGATGTGGAAGATGAGGATCATCAGGTGATTACAGAAATAGCAACGGTTGTCAGCTTTTATCAAAAAGTTGATAAACAATAACCAATTTCTTTGTTGTGGAGACAAAGTTATGAAAACAGAAAAGACTGAAATAAATCTCGATGAGTTAAAAAGGGGCGGGATCGTCAAATTGAAAGAGAAAGACATGTTTTCAGTCTGGATCAAAGCGGTCTGCGACAATATGGACGCGCAGAAACTATGCAAGGTGGCTGATCTGGCAGAAAAATATGGCAGAGATTACATCCTTTTCTCTACAAGGCAATTTCCAATCATCCCTCATGTTCATTTCAAAGACATTGGGACAGTAAAGGATGAATTGGAAAAGGTATCCCTGATGTTGGATCGCTGCGGAAAACGTGTGAGAAACGCAGATGTCTGCTACGATGTCAACCTTTGTCCGTATGCGGTGATGGATCCAGTCAGCTTGGGAGAGAAACTGGACCAATTCTGGAGAGAGGATCCAGGGGGAGTTAAGATCAAAACCTCGATTGCCGGATGCGAAAAACAGTGTACCTCTCCGCGGGTTTTAGCGGATATCGGTTTTGTTGGAGTCAAGCGTGGAGAGAAAAGTGGGTTTGATGTCTATCTGGGAGGAAAACTTGGTTTGGATCCCTTTGTAGGGATAAAAATGGTAGAGCTTCTTTCAGAAGGAGAATGTCTTAAATTTGTTAAGAATTATATTGAATTTATAAGAAGGAACGGTCGAGACCAAGAAAGGGCAGCAGATTTGATACGCCGACTGGGAGAAGATGTAATCAGGGAGGCAGTTACAGGTGGTCTAAAGGAAGGGTTTGCGACAGAACCTTTTCCGTGCGATACCAAACAAGAAAATAAAACGAATGGGACCATATTAAGAGTTCGTGCAACAAATGGTGAGGTGACTTCTCAACAAGTTAGAAAGATTGCCAATATTTCTGAAAATAACGGTTTGGGGTTTGTCCATTTTTCAGTAAGAGGTGCGCCAGAAATTCCTGGCATTAAAGCAGAAGCCATTGAGGTGATAAAAGAAGAACTTAGGGAAGTTGGGATGGATATCCTTGATCGAGGCATTGACAATCTTCAGACCTGCTTTGGTGGTTATTGTGATAATGGAATTTTCGATGCTCAAGCTTTGCTACACAAAATAGAAAAAATAGTTGAGAGGCTAGGTGTAAATAATCCGAATATAAAAATTTCAGCATCTGGATGTCCTAATTCCTGTGGGATTTCCCATTTATCGGATATCGGATTTGTGGGGGTTGTGGAACCTGAGGTGGATAGAGAGAAATGCAATGGTTGCAGTGTCTGTATCAGAGCTTGCCGGGTAAACGCCATCGAAATGGAAAATAAGCTGGCGGTCATTGATCTTAAGAAATGTAAAAACTGTGGTAAGTGTATAAAAACTTGTCCCTTTGATGCCCTTTACGAGAAGCAGAAAAGCATCGCCATCCTGGTTGGCGGGAAGGGGCCACACTTTATATATGATGAACAAACAGGAGAAACCCGTTTAGGTGAAAAGATAATTGACTTTGTCACCGAGGAGCAAGCAATTCAGATTACGGAGAGGGTTTTAAAGCTTTTGAAAGAGAAGAATAGAAACGCTGCGGATCTAATCGAAGAAATCGGTTTAGAAAAGTTTAGAGATTTGGTGGTTAGCCATGAGCGTACAGGTTTGATGATCAATCAAAATCCCCCTCTTTTCCCCCTTTAGAAAAAGAGGGAAGGAAGGGGGATTTGGAACTTTTCCATTGATTCAAGGGGGGGGTGAAGGTGTTTTATAGGGAGATTATGGAAACTATAAAGGTTGACCAGAACATTGATTTGAGAGGAGTAAGCTGCCCTCTCAATTATGTGAAGACAAAGTTAAAACTTGAGGAGATGGAAGTTGAACAAGTCCTCGAGGTCTTGCTTGATGATGGTGAATCGATTGTCAACGTTCCACGTAGTGTGAAAGAAGATGGGCATAAAATTTTAGAAATAGAACAGGTTGAAGATTATTTTAAAGTTCTTGTAAAAAAGGAGAATGTAACCGCTGGAGGTTTAGAGTGAGACTGAATGATGAAAGGATTGAAAGATACAGTCGGCAGATCCTCCTGCCTCAAGTTGGAGGTGAAGGGCAGGAAAAACTTTTGGTGTCCAAGGTGCTTATTGTTGGAGCAGGTGGACTCGGTTCGCCTGTGGCTTCCTATCTTGCCGGAGCAGGGGTTGGCACGATTGGGATTGTGGATTCAGATACAGTGGAGTTGAGCAATCTTCACCGACAGATGATCTACTCTTCCGATGATATCGGAAAAAAGAAGGCAATCGCAGCACAGAGCCGTCTTCAAATTGTGAATCCTGATGTTAAGGTTGTTCCTTATGTCTTGCGTCTGAATTCAGGAAATATCATGGAGGTGATCAAGGATTATGACATTGTGGTCGATGGGAGTGACAACTTCCCGACCCGCTATCTGGTTAATGATGCTTGTGTCTTAGCGAAAAAGACTTTGGTATTTGGTGCTTTCTTCAGATTTGAAGGGCAGGCCATGGTCATTAAACCTGGGGAAGGACCTTGTCTTAGGTGCATGTTCCCTTCACCACCTCCTCCTGGATTAATACCTTCCTGCCAAGAGGCCGGGGTGCTTGGCGCCTTAGCAGGCGTAATAGGATTGATACAGGCGACCGAGACTTTGAAGCTTATCCTGGGGATCGGAAAGTCCTTGATCGGTAAATTAATTCTATTCGATGCTCTGGGAATGGATTTAACGAAGTTGAATGTCAAGAGGGATGAGAACTGTCCAGTCTGCAGTGAAAAACCGACGATTAAGGGATTGGTTGATTATGAAGAGTTTTGCGGATTGAAAAGGTCTTCATCTCCATCTGATTTTCGATAGGGATAGAAGGAGTGGTGGACTCTTTAGCTTTAATCTCCCCGATTTATTCCGGTAGAGGGATATCTGAGCCCCAAACATTGAGAAGAAAAGGGGGAACCAAAACCTTTGATCCCCCCTTTTCTTTTTCAATATCTGAAGGTGAAAAAATTTCAGACTACTTTGCCTTCACATGGCACTGGGTGCAACCAGTTGGGCCAGCCGGTTTGTTGGCCTTCTTTGCTTCATCATGGCAACCCTTGCAGGTATTATGAAAGGCATCCTTTACCGAAGGTGCCTTCCCCTCAGCACTGGCCTTATGACAATCCATGCACTTTTTGCCAGAGGTTTCACCTTGTTTCCAGGTGTGGTGGCATTTCAAACAGTCAATCTTCAATGTTTCGCTATGCTTTTTATGAACGAATGTGACTTTCCCCATAGAAGCGTCAAAGACGATTTCGTCCTTGGCAGCGAAAGCGCCTGTCACCATCAGACCGGCAAACACGAAACCTACAAGAACTGCAATACTAATCAACCTTTTCTTCATTTCTTTTGGTTCCTCCTTTTTTTGGATTTTTAGGTGATACGGATTATTTTTGGAAGTGATTTATCGTAAAATAATAAATGCGAATTTTCAATAGTTGAAAAATTTTTAAATAATGTTTGAAACGATTATGATAAAATATCAGAAATTTTTATTGGGCTAGAATTTTCCAGAGTAATCCTAACGAGAATCAAGGAAGGCCGGATCCGCTTAAATGATGTAGATGCATGGCTGAGGACTTGCCACCACTTCGCCAACCCGAGCAGCGGTCTTAATGCCTGCTTTTTTCAATTCAGTGATGAGCCGATCGGCCTCAGTAGAAGGAACGGAAAGCAGCAGCCCCCCGGATGTCTGAGGATCGAAGAGTAGTTCTTCTTCCTCTCTGGAAAGTTCCCTGATTTTCTTAAAAAACCCTTCAGCCATTTTTCTGTTGGCTATGTTGCTTCCTGTTGTTTCGCCCCTGCGATACCTATGAAGTGCATTGGGATAGAAAGGAAGTTTGTCATAGAAAAGATTGATCTGGACTCCACTTCCTTTTGCCATCTCCAGAGAATGGCCAATGATGCCAAAACCCGTTATATCGGTGCATGCATGGATATCAAAATTCAAAGCAATTTCTATAGCTTTCTTATTGAGAGAAGCCACTTCGGGGAGAATAACTTTTAAATCACGCCAGGGTAATTTTTTGGAACGGCAGGCATTAAACAAAACACCTGTACCAAGAGGTTTGGTCAAGATCAAAGCATCCCCTTCTTTGGCACCACAATTAGTAAGGATGCGATCAGGATGAACCACTCCTGTAACGGCCAGGCCATACTTGGGTTCATTGTCATCAACCGAGTGTCCGCCTGCAATAGAGGCACCTGCCTCAGAAACCTTATCGCATCCTCCCCGAAGTATCTCTTTTAATATGCTCATATCAAGTTTTTTAGTTGGAAACATTACAAGATTTAAAGCAGTTAAAGGTTTGCCTCCCATGGCATATACATCTGAAAGAGCATTAGCAGCAGCAATCTGCCCAAACCAATACGGGTCGTCAACTGGCGGTGTGATAAAATCTACTGTACTGATAAAGGCAATATTATCTGACAGGCGATAAACTGCTGCGTCATCACAGGTCTCAAAACCTACCAGTAGATCTGGGTCCTGTTTTGGACGCAGTCCTTTAAGCGTATCCGACAGATCTGTCGGACCAATTTTAGCTGCTCAACCGCAGGTACGGGAGAGTCCTGTTAAGGTCTTCTTTTTCCTGAAGAAGGTCATCCTGTCCTTCCAATGTGTTTTTTAAATCCAGACCACCCAGGCATCCTGGATGTTCTTCATGAGCCAGTCGCCTCCGGCCAATTCCACCCAATCATACTTGTCACTGCCTGTAGCTCCAAAGTAATCAGCACAGGGTGGACAGACTCCAAACCATCCCCCTTTATCTTTTATTTTTTTCATAATTTCAAGGGCATTTCCGAATTTCTTATAAATTGGGGATTCTATCCTCTCCGTCTTCTTCTTGTTGACGAGGTCCGCCCCATCAAGGGTCATCCACACATACACCTTTCCCCATCCCTTATCGGCGACCGTTTGAGCCATGAGGAGGCCAAATATAGCTCTATTTGGATCATTGCCACCGTGCGTAATAACAATAACATATTTTCCCTTTTGATCTACTTGCGCAAATGATTCTCCTCCCATCATTGAGCTGAGGCCCGCGATTCCAATTCCTGCTCCCAGGACTTTGAGAAAATCACGCTTGTTCGTTCCTTCGCCGTCTTTCACGATACTCTTTTCCTCTTTCTCTTTCATTTGTGGTTCCTCCTTTCCAGGTTTGTCTCTTTTGCTTCAACCTTAAAATTAAAAAAGAAAATTTCTTATATGTCAAATCGGAATTTTCAATAATAAATTCCTTAACTATCGAAATGTCTTATGAACTATTTAGAATTTTTCTATCAATAAAATTTGCAGTCCTTTTAATTAAATCTTAGAATGATTTTCGGAATATTTTTCTTTGTTCAGGATACAGATGAAAGACCCCTTCTACATTCAATGGCACATCACCAACCTTTGCAATCTTCGTTGCAAACACTGCTATCAAGACGATTTTTCAAAGAAGAACGATCTGGATTGGGCAGGACTTAAAAAGGTATCAGAGAATCTCCTTACTACCATAAGGGAATGGGACCAAACAGCCTGTATCCATCTCACGGGTGGCGAGCCCCTATTAAAACCCGAGCTATTTTCCCTCCTCAATGATTTAGACCAACAATCAGTGGTTAAAGAGTTAGGAGTCATTACCAACGGTCTTCTCGTTGACCGCGAGATGATAAGAAGGTTATCCGATTTTTCTAAATTGAAGAAAATGAAAATCTCTCTTGACGGAGGGGATGCAGAGATTAACGATTCAATTCGCTCGAAAGGGACTTTTGAGAAGGTGATGCGAAATCTTTCTTTGATTAAAAAGGAAAGGAAATTTGAGATCCTCCTCATGTTCACTGTTATGAAAAAGAATTTTAAGAGCCTCCCGTCTCTCTTTAAGCTCTGTCAGGATTTAGGCATTGACGGATTGATCATTGAACGGCTCATTCCTTTAGGCAAAGGGAAAGAGAGCTTGAATGAGGTACTAAGTAAAGAAGAGTGGAAGGAAATGATAGGAATGCTTTTAGATTTTATCTCAATCGAGAGAGAAGAGCATTCATTTCTTCCCTATCAGGCTTTTCAGATCAGCTTTAACGCTGAAGAGCGGGAACTCCTGGGGGCTCCTTGCGTCATAGGAGTGGATGGCCTTTGCATCATGCCGGAAGGAAGTGTTTTTCCTTGTCGAAGGTTTCCCATTTCAATTGGGAACCTTTTAAAGGATTCTCTAAAAACGATATGGGAAAAATCAGAAATATTGAGAAAGTTGAGAAAAAAGGAAAACCTCAAAGGCAAATGTGGAAGCTGCCAGATAAAAGACTGCCGAGGTTGCCGAAGTTTAGCCCTTGCTTTAACTGGAAATTATCTTGAGGAAGATCCCCATTGTCAGTATGAACAACGACTAATCCCTAATTGAGCCAAGGATATGGTTGATTTCCTTAAATAATCTTCTCATAATTCAGTTAAACGAGGCTATCAAGCCCTTCAAAGGTTTTCTGAAATCCCAATTGAAAAGGAGAATAGGGATTTAGGACTGCAATCTATTTGACCATCTTTTTCAATTTGTCAATTTGTGCCCTTACTCGTTCGGCTCTCTCGCTCTTAGGAGCTACTTTTAGATATTCCTCCCAGGCCTTGACGGCTCCTTCGGTATCCTGTTTATCGTGAAGAAGGACCAGACCGAGATTATATCGACTGTTGGCGTGTTTTGGATCACTTTGGGTTGCCTTTTTATATTCCTCAATTGCCCGATCAAAATTTCCCAATTTTCGATACATGGTGCCCATATCTGTCGTGACATCTGCATTATCCGGTTTGACCGCGAGATATTGGCTGTAAGCCTCGATGGCCTCTCTCGGTTGGTTGGAATCGAAATAGAGATTCCCTAATTCTACCCAGGCAGGAAGATTTTTGGGGTCTTTGTGGGCGATATCCTTCAGGGTTTGGATCTTGGAAGCAACTTCCATAGGATCAGGGCCCTTAGAAACGGGAGCAACCTGTGGAGCCATTTGAGGCTTTCGGACCACAGCGGTCTTTTGAACATCTTTTTTCCCTTTGAGGATTGCAACAGTAGCACCTGTGATAAATCCAACAATAAACGCAATCACGATGGTCAATATCACAGTCTCTTTTTTCATTATAAATTTCTCCCGGTTTTTGGAAAAAATTCTATCCTAAATGGGTGGATTAATCAAACAACGTCGAGAAGAGCTGAAAATCGAATGAGGGGTCTAAAAAATACGGTCTTTCTTATCAAAAAATACATACTTTTCCCCATTTACTTTATCCAAAATATTTATAACTATGGAAAAGGACTTACTCATTTTTTTAATGACAACGATATGGAACGGTTCACGCTGAAAATCTGAAATATTCATATTGTTTGTGAATTTTTTCTTCTTGACACGACAGGGAAAAAATGTTAGCCAATCAATCCAATTGGGGGGAAGGTAGAAAACTATACTTTCCCCTTTTTGTTTGGGTGGGGGTGGACAGTAGATTTCTTCGTTATTCTGTAAATGTTCCTGACTCTCGATTAGACCGGGAACATACCTTTTTTCATTATTTCAACACAATCTTGAAGATTTAAAGGTCAAATCCTTAGCAAGGAGGAAACCATGAAGCTTCGGACCTGTACAAGATGGATATTTTTGCTCTCTCTATTTCTGATCTTCTCGAGTTTTGTTTTAGCAAGCCAAGTAGGAGCGCAGGCGGGAAGGGTAGGTACTCCTACCTGCATCGCCTGCCATCGGGACTGGCCAGATAACGATCCACCGATAGAGGATGAGATATTCCTTCCCGTCGGTGTGGATTATGTGCCCTTGAATTTAGTCTCTTCTCACGCCGACCTCCCATTTTATACCATTCCAGAAGGATATGTCAGTTCCACTCATTACACGCCTTCGTTCAACCCGTTGGTAAAGGATTATGTACACTGTGAGGATTGCCATGGAAGCGGTCTTGCTCACTTCGGAGTGGGTTTTATCCCAAGGTCTATACCCCAGGCCGATACATGCGGGTTATGCCACAATACTCCATCCTTTCAAGGGGCTCCCTCTTTTGATTTCACCGCATTCCTATCGACAGCTCATGCAAATCAAAACCTTACACCGGGAAAATATTTCGACCAGTTCTCAAATGGACCGGGGCAGGCGCTAACCTCATTTCCTAACCTTGGGCAAACAGTTTCTTTATTTCAATCGGATCAAGGGACTCCGGTGACAAGAAATGAGCGGATTCAGGAATGCAGCGTTTGCCATAGTTATGCATTACAGTACCCTCAATTTCAGAAAAAGATCTCACAGAACAATATGCCAAATCCCCAGGTGAGCTGTGGAGCCTGCCACGATGCCCACATCGTTGCGCCTAATGGCAATCAACTTGTTACGGTCAGTGGTACGGTGAAAGTCACCGGCCTTTCAGGAAGTACGGTGACGGCGGTCACCCCCGGTCAGGGTCGAAAGGTCTCTTATCTGAACCATAAACCTTATAAACTTGCTGAGAATGGGGCTCAGGATACGATTAATGGTATCTGGACACGGGGATCTGCGATTGCACGCCCGAGTACTTCACTTGTAGGTGGTGTTGGAACGCTGAGTGTCGCTACTGACAGCTCGAACCTCCTTACCTTTGCAGGAGGGGGATTTCAAGGAAACGTCGATGCCTTCAATACACTCTTCATCTCTGGGACAGCCTCTGCAACAGTTAATCTTCCTGCGGATGCTGTCAATGCGGGAGCACCGGTTACTGTGAAAGCGACCTTTGACAAGAATGGCTTCCAAGTTGTACAGGTGAGAGATGACAACACACTGGTGTTCACACCTGCTCCGGCGGCAACGGCCACTGTGACTTACAAGAAAACAGCGGGCGGGACTGGGACGCAGTCGGTCCTTATCACGTTTACAGGATCGGTCAACTTTGATGTCAGAGACATGTATACGAATACACAGAACCTTTGTGGAAGTTGCCACACACAGGGGAATTTCAAATTTTCCGCATTCGGGCAAAAGGCTGACGGCACTTTTATGGATGTCAGCAAGACCCACAACAGCAATATTTTTGGCCAGTATCTGCAGAGCGGCCACGCCGACAGGCAAGCACCTGCGTTTGTGGGATTCACTGCCTTTGGCGGACATAAAATTATATACCCGCACGATCAGAGCATTACAGGAACGGGCGGAGTGGGCAGCCTTCGGAACAGGAGCAATACCTCTTATGAATTGACCCAGACTCCCAATTCAGCCAATGCCTATCTCTCTGTTGCCGGAAATACCACATTACCCCTTGTTACGAGCACCAGCTTTGCTTGTAACCAATGTCACCAAGGACTGGGATCAATCGATTTCCAGAATGATCAACAGGGTACTCCTGATGCTTCTGTCCTCTGGGGAGACTCGACCGTCACCTGCATTACATGTCATGATCCGCATGAGAGTCCAGTTGGCAAGAATGTCCGTGTTCCTGTAAATTTATCGATTAATACTACTTATTTTGCCGACCCGGTGAAAAACCCGAGGGGTGGCAAAAACACGTTCCTGGACGGAACAGCTATCCCGTCAGGCGTGGGAACGGGGATTATTTGCCTATTCTGCCACCAGGCTCGGGAGAGCGGGTTAACCGTTTACCTGAACATTACCCGGAATACCAGCGTTAATCCTTATACTAACCCTGACGTGCGACTTACGGGGATTAATAGCTTCCAGAATCCTCATTACCTGGAAAGCGGGGCCCTCCTCTGGGGCAGGAATGCATGGGAATATATCTTTAGTGGTACCCCGCAGAAATATTCCTCCGGAATCCCCTCGCATCAGCAAACGAACTGCGCCGGATGCCATATGGCTGAAACGAATGCCGATAATAGCGAGGGAGGCCATACCTGGAGGCCAAGGATCGAGACGTGTCAACGATGCCATGAATCATCGGTTACGAGGTTCCAAGACATCAAGGCCTCTGCCGATTGGGATGGAAATGGGAAGGTCGAGTCGGCCTTCCTGGAGATCGGGACCGTCAATGATCCGGTTGCTGGTACTGGAGATTCTGGCCTCCTTGGGCAGCTCAATCAAGCCCTTGCGGCAAAGGGGATTTTCTACAATCCCAATGGGGGCGGCAATTACTTCTTCACCTCTCCCGCCTCTACTACCACTTTCACCAACTGGACGACGAACACCCTGACGGCTGCATTCAACATACAATTCATCTATAAAGCCGGGAACTGTGTCTATATCCATAACCCATTCTATACTGCCCAGATCCTGCAGGATTCTTTGAAGGCTTTAGGAGTGACACCGACTGGAGTCCGGCCTGCAGGGGATCGGAATGCGACCGATTATCGCACGATTGTTGTAAATCCATAAGGACCTTTAGGCGCATAACCTCCTCCCCCCTTCTGGTGGTTATTAAAGGGGGGTTGGAGGGATTAAGTTAGACGTTGTTCAGGAGGATACCTAACATAATATTTAACGAAGGAGATCGATTATGAATCGGAGTAAGTATTTGGCGATCGTGGGTATCGTATTCGGGATTTTGATATCCTTCGTTAGCTTCTCTTCATTTGGTCAAGAGAAGGTGAAGCCGCAAAAGGAAGGGTATATTGGAGCCGAGGCCTGCAAAGGGTGCCATCCCGACATTTACGATCTTTTTCAGAAAGATCCCCATCGGGTAAGAGAATGCGAATCCTGCCATGGTCCTGGAGCAAAGCATGCGGAGGCAGAAGGGAAAGGATTCCTCTTCTCTTTTAAAAGCGAAAATACAAAAGAGCGTTCGGATATCTGTCTGAAGTGCCATGAAAAACAAAAGACATTTTTTCAATTTAGAAGAGGAGTCCATCAGCTTAGTGCTGTTGGGTGTGATGACTGCCATCAAGTTCACGCAACTCAAGTCACTAAAAATTTGCTCAAGAAAAAAGACCCTGATCTCTGCTTCTCGTGCCATGGAGACGTCAAGTCCAAATTTTATCTTCCCAACAACCACCGGGTCATCCAGGGGGCTCTGACTTGCTCCGACTGTCATACACCCCACGGGAGTCGAACGAGAGCCAGTTTGAGAAAGATGAATAAATTCGATACAGATGTTTGCTATAAATGCCACCCTGAGAAGAGAGGTCCCTGGGTTTTTGAACACGGGGTACAGAAGTTCGAAGGGTGCAACGCTTGCCATACTCCTCATGGATCTCCAAATAGATTCCTGCTGATCCGCCGCAACACACGAACCCTCTGTATGGAATGTCACGGCCAACCCCATTTCCCAAATTTTTCCTGTTTAAATTGTCATACTCAAATCCACGGATCTAACTTCAGTAGCCGGTTCTTGCAGTGAGAAAGGGGTAAAGGATGAAACGGTATATTGGCAGGACTATCTTTGTAGTATTTTCCATTTCCTTTTTCCAATTTTTTCCGATCCAAGATGTATACTCGGAAGAAGCCGGTTTGAAGTTTGGAGGCTTCCAGTGGGGAGGAGCGATCGAGTTGGGTTATCGTTTCACGGATATCGACGGAAGCAGGGATCGATATAAGGAAACAGTTAACCTCATGGAGGGGTTGAGGCTTTTCGATTTTAGTCTTTTTGGCAAGAACCTTAATCCAGGTACTGGCGTAGTCGATTACCTCAGTTTTACCGGAAGGAACATCGGAGACCCGTTTCCTTCAGCCCGGTTAGAAGTCAAGAAGAATAAGACCTATGACTTCGTCACAAGCTTCAATCAGTATAAATACTATTCCAATAGGGAAGATAATTTTTTTCTGACCGACAATCACGATTTCAGTAGCAAGTTCTCCACCGTGACCGCAGGGTTGTCTGTTTTCCCCAAGGATGACATCAAACTGAACTTTGGCTACAGGCATTGGCAAAGAGAAGGAGATGCAGGGGTTCCCAGGCTATTTGTTTTTTCTGCTCTCCCGCAAGATTTGAAGGAGGGAATGAACGAGTATTCGATCTCAGCCGATTTTCCAATCGGAGGCTGGGATTTTCATATCAAAGAAAGCTTCTGGGACTTTCACAACAAGGATAAAATTAACGCGTCCGAGTTTTTTGAAGACCGAAATCAGAACACGAATACGTTTGTGAGTACGATCAAGGCACATACTGGATTCGGAGAACGATGGGATTTCGATGGTGCCTTTGTCTATGCCAACTCAAATGGACGGTCGAGCATCACCACCGCCCCTGAAATTGGAATCAGTTCTGGAAACGGGAAGGTTGAGTATGATACTTATGTCGTTGAACTCGGGTTGAGTTACCGGATTATAAAAAACTTGATCATCCATGGCGATTACCGGTTCCATACCTATGATCAGGACGGCCGCCAGAATACGGACCCATTTATGCTTGATCCATTTCTATCGAATAATGGCTTGGTGAACCCGAAGACACACTATAACTTGACGGCTCATACAGGAACCCTGCAGTTGGAATATATACCTATGGACAACCTGGTGTTGAGAGGTGGCTATCAATTTCAGTATCGGGATATCAACCAAGAATTTTTTGGGTTCTTTCCCGAATTTGCCGGGGGTAAGAATCCAGCAAATACGACGCAATGGACCAACGGGTGGGTAGGCTCCGTTGACTGGAAACCTTACAAATTCTTAAGCGTTTTCGGAGAATATAAGGGATCAAACACAAGTAACCCCTACACATGGATTTCTCCCGATAATACAAATGTCGCGAGAGTTAAAATCAAATACGATACGCCTATCGAGAAATTGAGCTTAAAGGGAATTTTTTCATGGAGAACAAGAACGAATCCTGACCAGAACTATAGCGTCGATGCCAAGGATTATACTATTACGGCAACTTATCAGCCCGCCTTCATCCCAAAACTTTCTCTTGATGCTTCGTTTACCTATGAGAAAATCCTCGATAAGAAAGATATCTTTGATTTCGCTCCGTTCGCCTTCCAAACGTTCTTTTTCAACTCCAACGCTTACATTTATGCAGGCGGGATCAGCCATGAAGGTATCTATAAGGGTTTAGGAGCCAGAATATATGGCAGTTATGCGAAAACTCTGACAGAGAATCCCCAGCGTTATGCAGATTGGAATCTCAGTATCTTTTATAAAAATAAGTGGTTGATACCTACTCTCACGTTAGAGAGGACTTACTTGCACGATCATGTCAACCCCCATGACAGTTTTGATGCCAATCTTCTAACATTCTCTTTAAGAAAAGAATTCTGAAGAGAAATTGAGTCAAGAAGCATTAGAAATAAAGAAAGGGGGGAGGAAGATGAAAAAGTATTCATTCTTGGCGACGGTTCTCATAATTTGCTTCATCGGGAGTGTGGCAGCAGATGAGATAGACGCTCTTATCAAGCAACTGAAAAGCTCTAAACTGACCCAGAGATTAGCAGCAGCAAAAGCGTTGGGGGAGAAAAAGGATACTCGTGCAGTCAACCCTTTGGTTTCGGTTTTAAAGAAAGATGCGAACTGGGATGTGAGACTGGCAGCGGAGAATGCACTGGTAAGTATCGGCTCTCCTTCTGTAGAGCCTTTGGTCCAGATATTGAAAGAAGAAAAAGAATGCTTTGTCAGGAGAAGGGCCGCGAGGGCACTGAAGGAGTTAAAAGATACCTGTGATCCCAGAACCTTGAAAAACGCTTCGCAGAAAGATAATGATTGTTTTGTCAGGAGGGTTGCCGCAAGGGCACTCGCAGAGGTTAAACATCCTGAAGCGGCAGAGTTTTTGGATGATGCGATGAAGAAAAAGAACTTGGAAATCGTTTCAGCAGCCTATGCGTACTATATTAAGAAAGGAGAAGCTGGTACGGAGGACGTTCTAATTGAGGCTTTGTGGGAGGGCTGCTATGAAAGGAAGATGGTAGTCGACTTTGCTTATTGCGGTAATGAGAAGTTGAAACAAGCGGCAGACGAAATTGCCAAAAAAAGGGGATATACAATAGCTGCAGATTGGTCAGGACCCCAATGGGGAAAGGTTAATTGATGGAGTGAGTATCCCCGCGGCAACATCATATAGAGCGAATCCGATCTCAGGGACTGTATGAAAGAGGAGGGCAGGGTCAGAAATTGGTCCTGCCTTTTTTATGCACGTTTGAACCAGAAATTGTTAACTCCACCAGTAATCTTGGAGCGAAGACTCGTAGGTGTAAGTGTGCCACGAAGGTGCATGAAAGATGAGGGATAGGCCCCTCGAAGCCGGTTTACAGGAACTGGCTTCAAACCACCTTAAGCTGCATTGGTCAAGAGCCATTGTGGTGAGCGTTAAG
>Ga0315281_10001127_pt1 | contig 39046 bp, 33 predicted proteins | sample YL17G07_0_MG_FD_204540 | JGI IMG/M metagenome (GOLD analysis project Ga0315281, IMG submission 204540) | Sediment microbial communities from Yellowstone Lake, YNP, Wyoming, USA - YL17G07_0 | ecosystem: Environmental > Aquatic > Freshwater > Lake > Sediment | place: USA: Wyoming | collected...
CGGAAGGGAGCAGCGGCAACGGAGCTTTCAATGTGTGTGAATCGCCCGGCGCCTTTTTTAAAAAGGCTTGAAACGGTCTTCGGAATTAAATTCCCTTTTGCGAGTGAAAAAAAGTCGCCACTAAAACCAGCGTTCTTTGACTCGATGGGCAGTTCCCCCTGACATGAAAGATTCAAACGTTTTTTTACAACACTTGAACCGACTGTGGAAATTAACGGAGCAGACGTTGGCGAGGCCATAGGCAAGTGAAATCCGCTTTGTACGATAAATACATAAGACAGGCCGAACTAATCGCGACAGCGTTGGGCGAATTTTATTTTGGCGGTTCATTGAAAATCGTTTTTCAACTGGAGAAGGAACTGAACATTGACCTTGAACGGTGATATGAGAGCAGGACGGCCCGGCGTAGGGAAACCCCACACAATCCTGGTGGTGGATGACAATGTCGACAATGTCGATGTCCTTTCGGGCCTGTTGAAGAGGGCTGGCTACAAAGTCAAAGCCGCAGAAAGCGGTGTGCAGGCTTTGAAGGTCGCGTTCGCCGAACCGCCCGACCTTGTGCTTCTCGACGTGATGATGCCTGAAATGGACGGGTATGAGACGATCTTAAAGCTCAAGGAGAATATCGGGACGGCAAGCGTTCCGGTTATTTTTGTTACGGCGTTGAACTCTCAAGATGACGAGGGGAAGGGGTTTGACTTGGGCGCCGTAGATTATATAACCAAGCCGATAAGCCGCTCCATTGTGCTCCATCGGGTCAAGACACACCTTTCCTTGCACGACCAGCAAGTGGCCCTGGAAACACAAGTGCGGGAGAGGACTGCTGAATTGGAGGAATCACACCTTCAAATTATCCGCAGGCTCGTCCGCGCGGGGGAATTCCGGGACGATGACACTGGCAATCATGTGATGCGTATGGGCCTATACAGCCACCTTCTGGCGGAGGCTTGTGGCAGGATGACCTGGAAGGAGGTGGAGATGACGCTGGCCGCCGCCCCGATGCACGACATTGGCAAGATTGGCAGTCCCGACGCCATCCTGCTCAAACCAGCCAAGTTGGATGAAGAAGAATGGAAAATCATCCGGAAACATCCTGAATGGGGCGGCGAAATCATCGGCGAGCATAAATCGCCGGTTCTTCAAATGGCCAGGCTCGCCGCCATGACCCACCACGAAAAATGGAATGGCAAAGGTTATCCCAACGGCCTTGCTGGCGAGGAAATACCGTTAGTCGGGAGGATTGTCGCTATCGCGGATGTATTCGACGCTTTAACGTCCGTGCGCCCATACAAGAGAGCCTGGACGCTGGATTCGGCGATGGAAGTGATAGGCAAAGAAGCCGGCCAGCAATTTGACCCGGCGCTGGCGCTACTGTTCATTGCGCTGAGAAATGAAATTGAAGCCATTATGAAAAAATATGAGTAGAGTGTAACTTCCCAGGCGGATCAGCGTTCGCAAATCTGCGCTGACTGTGGTCAAGTCTAATGTTAACAACTCATTAGCAACGGGAAAGCGCTCGCCGGTTATCCAATCCTCTTTTTGAGGAAGCCTTCCAAAAACTCATTTAGGCAGGATGTTCGTTTGCAACAGTCATGTTCCCGCTGGATATGGACCCTTCTATTGAACTTGGAGCCTTAAAAGGGTAAAATTAGAGCTTATCCAATCAGAGAGGTTTTTTGGTGGATACCGCAGAAGGGTCACAGGCCACGCCGGTGGTAGCTGGCATGAACAGTGGGCCGCGCAGAGCCGCTGGCAATAGCGCGCAGAAGAAATTCCTGGTCGGCTCGGCGATTATAGTCGGCGCCATAGCTTATCTTATATACACGGGCGTACAGGCCAGCGGGTCGTATTACAGGACCGTGTCGGAGGTTGTGGCGATGGGTTCGGCGGCGTCGAACATGTCTTTGCGTATGGAGGGCAAGGTAGTCTCCGGCACCATCGTAAAAGACACGTCCAACCTTAAGCTGAACTTTAGCATCACGGACAAGTCGGGCAAATCCATCCCCGTCTATTTCGAGGGCGTGGTTCCCGATATGTTCCAGGACAGTATCGACGTGGTTGTGGAGGGCAAGCTTGCGCGGGACGGCAAGTTTGTGGCCACCAAGCTTCTCACCAGTTGCCCGTCACGGTACGACGCCGCCAAGGAAATGAAGAAGAATTCCCTTTAACGGCAAACCGCTCTGGTTCGGCAGGGAACTGGAAAGATAAATCCGAGAGGGGCTTTTATGAAAAAAGCGATGGCCTTGTTGACGCTGGCGATGCCGATGGCGCCGCCGTGGGAGTGGAGGCCCTATTGACAATGTATTGCACTATGATATACATTAACCATGTCTAGTGATTTCAAAATAAGCCACCCCGGCGGAGGCGTGACGATTGGAACGAGGGTATCGGCGGCCAACGGCGTTTATTGGAACGTAACCATTTACCCTATGCGGAGGGAACCAAAAACAGTTCCCATGACGGCGCCGGAATTGGCGAAGTTTTTAAAGGCCGTGGGAATGCCGGAAGATTTCGTAAAGCGAATCATTGCTGTTTAATGCGAGGGTGAGGGATAGAGGGAGAAAACCATGGGCAGAAGAAATGTCGTTGAGGGGAAGGCGAAGGTCACGGCGGGCAAAGCCCTGTCTATAGCGGAAAAAATAGTGCGTGACGAAACCGTGATGTTGCGCGTAACTAGAGAGCGAAAAGCGGAGATGGAAAAACGGGCTAAACGGGCAGGCGTGTCCCTGTCTTCTTACCTGCTTCAGGCTGAGGACAAATATGCTCACATCGGGATTGTGGGGATACAGGATTAACCGGGCCGGTGTTGGGAAGGCTGTTGGGGCAGGTTCGCTATCTCAACGCGCCACAACGAAATTATTTGTGTTATGCCATAATAATTCCATCTTCACCTCCTACATATATTTTCCCCCAATCTGGATGACACGAAATGAATGAGATAGGCGAATATTCGCTGTTAATCGGCTTTGGAGTCAGCGTTTACGCAGTGGTGACGTCGTTCTGGGGAGCCAGAACCGGCGGCAAACAGATGGTCAAGAGCGCCGAGTATGCGATGGTGGCCCTTTTCGCGCTGGTCACCATAACCTCTTTTGCGCTTATACGCGCGCTTTACGCCAACGATTTTTCCCTCGAATACGTTTACAGCTATACCAACCGAGACCTTGGCGGGTTCTACCGTATCACGGCGTTCTGGGCTGGGCAGAAAGGCTCGCTTCTTTTCTGGTCGTGGATACTGGGCCTGTTTTCCGTCTGGGTCATCTTGCAGAACGCCAACAAGAACCGCACCCTGATGCCTTACGTCGTTTTTATCCTTGCGGTGACCCAGGCGTTTTTCATGCTGTTGATGAACGTGCCGTCGCCGGTGTTCGAGCGGATGGCCGCCCTGCCGCCGGACGGGCACGGGTTGAACCCGATGTTGCAGAACCCCGGCATGGTCTTTCATCCCCCGGCGCTTTATCTGGGTTACGTCGGTTTTGCCATCCCCTTCGCGTTTGCGATGGCGGCGTTGTTTACGGGCCATCTTGGCGATGTATGGATACGCACCACAAGGCGGTGGACGATATTTTCGTGGCTGTTTCTCACGCTTGGCAACCTGCTGGGCGCCAACTGGGCCTATGTGGAGCTTGGCTGGGGTGGCTACTGGGCGTGGGATCCGGTCGAGAACGCGTCGTTCATGCCGTGGCTCACCGGCACGGCGTTCCTTCACTCCGTGATGATCCAGGAGAAAAAGGACATGCTCAAGACATGGAACGTGTCCCTGATCTCGCTTACGTTCCTGCTGACGATATTCGGCACGTTCATCACACGCTCCGGGCTGATATCGTCGGTGCATTCCTTTGGCGAGTCCACGGTGGGGACGTATTTCGGCTTCTTTCTGATCCTGGTCATACTCTTCTCCACAGCCATGATAGCGTGGCGCCTGCCTTTACTTAAGAGCGCAAACTCAATGGACTCTATACTGTCCCGCGAGGCTTCGTTCATGTTCAACAACCTTCTGCTGGTGGGCGCGGCGTTCGCCGTGTTCTGGGGCACGATGTTCCCGATGATATCGGAGCTTGTGAAGGGTGAGAAAATAACCGTTGGCCCGCCGTTTTTCAACCAGGTAATGACGCCGATCGGGCTTGGCCTGCTATTGCTTACGGGGATATGCCCGCTGATCGCCTGGCGCAAGGCCACGTTGACAAACACGGAGAAAAATTTCCTGATACCTCTGCTCATCACCGTAACCGGGTCGGTTGCGCTGTTCTGGTTTGGCGTGCGGGAGTTGACGCCGTGGGCGAGCTTTACGATTTGTTTGTTCGTGGCGTCGGCTATTTCGACCGAAATCGTCAAAGGCGTCATGGCGCGCGCCGCTGGCGGCAAAGAGAACTATGTGGCGGCGTTGTTGAACCTGATGTGGAAGAACAAACGGCGGTATGGCGGTTATACGATTCATATCGGCGTCATAATGACCTTCGTCGGCTTCACCGGCTCCTGGTACAACCAGGACAAGGAGGCCAGCATCTTCCCCGGCGGCAAGATCGCGATAAAAGACTATGTGCTCACTTACTACAAAAACGATTCTTCCAAGCCCAAGGAGACGGTGGACAAGACATCCGCGACCCTCCTTATAGAAAAGAGGGGGGAGAAGGTAGGCTACGCCATGCCGGAACACAACATATACCACATGAAGAATTTCAGCGGCGAGAGCGCTCCCCAGCCTGCTTCCGAGGTTTCGATATACTCCACGATGTTGGAGGACCTCTATGTGATCTACGCCTCGCTCAACGAAGACGGCTCCGCCACGTTCAAGGTTCACGTAAACCCGCTGGTGAAGTGGCTGTGGATAGGTTCGCTTGTCATGGCGGCTGGTTCGCTGTTTTCCATGTGGCCGGACAAACGCGAGAAAAAGAGGTTTGAAGCCAGGCACGGCGTTGCCTGATACCGCGCTGAATTAGCGCCATAACTTTTTTGGGGGAGATGTGCGATGCCAAGAAAAACAAGCGACCGGGTTGTGAAAATCCTGAACACGCTGTACACGCGGGAAATAGGGGTCGTCGGGATATACATGGACCAGCATATACGCACCGCCGACCTGTATCCGAAGCTTTCAAAGAAGCTTGAGGAGAGCGCCGTGGAGGAAATGAAACACGCCGAGAAACTGGCCGAACGGGTGGATTATCTCGGCAAGACGATGCAGTATGAAAAACATCCCGTGCCAAAACCATCCGCGCTGGATATCGCCACGTTTCTCCGCCAGAACATCGAACACGAGAACGACGCCGTGGAGCTATACAACGATGGGATCAAAATATGCCTCGAAGAAGGCGATAACGGAACCAGGTTGTTGTTGGAGAAAATATTGGCCGACGAGGAGAGGCACCTCAACGATAGCGAGACGTTGCTGGAGCTGGTCGAAAAATTCGGCGATCAGTACGTTGTCAATCATCTTATCTGACCTGAGCGGTTTTAGCCAGTATTCCAAAGTTGGGGAGAGATATCTTCAATATCATTCCCAAATCGTAAGCTTCGCCGGGATCGCCTGACCCCGGCGTTTTTGCCTGGGAGCGCGGGCGGCCCGCCCGCAACGTCTGACCGCCGCTTCGATGGCGGCGTTCAGACGCAAGGAACGTGTAGCGACTGCGGCTCCCCCGTGGCCGCCCGGTTTGGGGATGATTCATCGGATCGCCTGGTGGATGATACAGGGCGTCTGCTATTTGCCAGACGAAGGTTTTTGGCGTTTCATCGGGGCGTTTAGCCCCGGTGAAACGCTTGCAGGCGGGTCGTCCGCGCTCCCAGGGAGGGAATCCGTGGTCAGCGACCACGGGGAAGCGATTGTGCGTTGCGCCGCGGCTGGAATCGTGAAAAGATTCGTTTTTATCGCCACGTTTTTGCGGAAGGATGTCACAGGTGGATTTGAAACGGTTGTTCAGGACAAAAGACGCTTTGCCCGAAGAGTACGAGGGTAGCGGCCTAAAACGTTGTTTGAATACGTTCGACCTCGTTTTTCTCGGAATCGGAGCCATCATAGGCACCGGCATTTTCGTGCTTACCGGCATCGCGGCGGCGACACAGTCGGGCCCGGCCGTCGTCCTGTCGTTTGTCATCGCCGGGATCGCATGCGCGTTCGCGGCCCTCGCCTACGCAGAGCTGGCCTCCTCCGTCGGCGGATGCGGTAGCGCATACGGCTACAGTTATGTCGCATTCGGCGAGATAGTCGCATGGATCATCGGGTGGGATTTGATCCTCGAATACGCCGTCTCCGTGGCGGCTGTGGCCAACGGATGGTCCGGCTATTTCAACAATGGCATGCTGGCGATGGGGGTGAGCCTTCCTTCCGCCATCACCACGGCCCCGTCGCTTGGCGGAATTGTCAATCTCCCCGCAGTCGTCATTATCCTCTTGCTCACCGTCCTGCTGTGCATTGGCGTCCGGCAGAGCGCCCAGTCGAACACAGCAATGGTTTTCATCAAACTTATAACCATCACCGTGTTTATACTCGTCGCGATTTTCAACGTCCACCCCGCCAACTGGTCGCCCTTCATGCCGTTCGGCTGGTACGATATGGGCGAGAACGGCAAACCGACCGGGGTGCTGGCGGGCGCGTCCATAGTCTTCTTCGCGTATGTCGGGTTCGACGCTGTTTCAACCGCCGTGGAGGAGGCCATTGACCCGCAAAAAACCGTTCCCGCCGGGATAATCGGCTCGCTTATGTTTTGCACTGTGATTTACATCGTCGTGTCGGGATTGCTGACCGGCGTCGTTTCGTATAAGGAACTGAATGTCCCGTCTCCCGTCGCCCATGCCCTGCAACTGATGGGCTACAACTGGGCCGCCGCGCTGGTTTCCGCTGGCGTGATAGCGGGGCTTACGACGGTGATGCTGGTTCTGTTTTACGCGCTCACCCGCATCATCTACGCCATGTCGCGCGACGGGCTTCTCTCGCCGTTCTTCTCCAAGTTGCATCCTGAGACGAAAACACCAGTGCGGGTGATTGTCCTTTGCGGGGTGGTGATGTCAATTTTCGCCGGTTTTGTGCCTTTGCACGACCTTGCGGAGCTTGTGAACATCGGCACACTGGCGGCGTTCGTCCTTGTCTGCTTTGGCGTGATAGCCATGCGTTACAGGCAACCCAACCTGAACCGCCCGTTCAAAAACCCGTTCAACCCCCTGTTCCCGCTGTTGGGAATGTTTTCCTGCGGCGCGTTGATGCTGTTTTTACCGGCGATAACATGGTTGCGTTTTGTTGTGTGGCTAGCGCTGGGGATTATCGTGTACGCCTCCTATTCATACCATCACAGCAAACTGGGCACGGCGGAGTGAGAGGCGGCGGCCTGATTATGGATTCAATTCTAATAACTTGCAACCTGTTACGTAATGGGTTACTATTAATGGCGTGATTATAAATTTTCGGCATAAAGGTCTTGAGAGGTTTTTCCTGAGGGGAAACAAGAGCGGGATATCCGCCTTTCATGAAAAAAGGTTGCGAGTCGTTCTTTTCCGGCTGAGCGCCGCCAAAGAGCCAAAGGATATGATATTGCCTGGTTTGAACCTTCATCCGCTGTCGGGAAACTTGAAGGGCTTTTGGTCAGTGTCGCTATCTGGCAACTGGCGTATTATATTTCGATTTGAGGGAAATGACGTTTTCGATGTTGATTACCTCGACTATCACTAGGAGTAACGCATGATGATTATGCACAATCCGCCACATCCAGGCGAAGTGGTGCGGGAGCTTTGCATTGTTCCGCTGGGCCTGACGGTCACAAAGGCGGCTGGCGCCATTGGTGTATCCCGCAAAGCTTTTTCAGAGTTGTTGAATGGCAAATCAGGGATAAGCCCGGAGATGGCTTTGAGGCTTTCCATCGCTTTCGACACAACTGCGGAGAGCTGGCTTTCCATGCAGATGGAATACGACTTGTGGAATGCCAGGAAAAAAATCGGCAAACTGAAGGTAAAAAGGCTGGCGGCGTAACGTGCGTTGTAGGGCGGGTTTAAAACCAGCCCCTACCGCATCTTCACTTCCCCATCTTCGTTCCCGCCGAAACTTCTTCCAGGCTCAACACCTTCCGGTTTTTCGGATCCCACAGCGGCGATATGTCGCGGATAGTCTCGATCACGAGGGGCAGGCGTTCCATAGCGTAGTCCACATCGTCCATCGTGTTCTGGTGGCCGAAAGAAAACCGCAGGCTCCCATGCACTATCTCGTGCGGTATTCCCATTGACGTAAGCACGTGCGAAGGCTCCAGCGAGCCGGAACTGCACGCCGACCCGGTGGATATCGCTATGCCGTGCATGTCCAGGTTTATCAGCAGGGCCTCCCCCTCCACGCACTCGAAGCTGATGTTGGAGGTGCCGGGTGTGCGGGGCGCGTTCTTCCCATTTATCCGCACGAATGGGATCGTCGCCAATACACGTTTTTCCATCTCGTCGCGCAGGGCCGTCAAATGCCGTATGGTCTTTTCCATGTTCGCCTTGCCGATACGCACGGCCTCGGCGAGGGCGACGATGCCCGACACGTTCTCTGTCCCGGCGCGAAGGCTTCGCTCGTGATGCCCGCCGTGGGAAAGCGGCGCCATCTTCACCCCTTTACGGACGTAAAGCGCGCCGACGCCTTTGGGCGCGTTGACCTTGTGGCCGGACACCGATAGCATATCCACGCCCAAATCATCCACCGTGAACGGCATCTTCAAAAAGCTTTGCACTGCGTCGGTATGTACGGCCACGCCTTTTTCTTTTGCGGCGTTCACGATCTCCCGAATCGGCTGTATGGAACCGACCTCGTTGTTGGCGTGCATTATCGAGATAAGGATCGTGTTCTCGTTAATCGCGTCGCGGACTGCCGCCGGGTCAACCAGCGCGTCGCCATCCACGCCCATTTTCGTCAGCTCGTAACCGTTTTTTGAAAGGAACTTGCATGTCTCCAGCACGGCGGGGTGTTCGATGACGGAGGTGATGATGTGCCCTCCGCCTTTTTTGCGGTTGGCCCACGCGTAACCCTTTATGCCCAGGTTGTCCGACTCCGTCCCGCCGGATGTGAAATAAACCTCCTGCGGGCTTGCGCCAAGCGCGTCCGCCACGATCTCCCGCGCCTCGCCTATCTTGGCTTTGGCGGCCCGGCCAAACGTGTGCGCGGATGACGGGTTGCCGTATCCTTCCTTCAGATATGGCATCATCGCCTCCAACGCCTCTGGGTATATCGGCGTGGTCGCGTTGTTGTCCAGATAAACGAACCTTCTTTTGCCGTTCATTACAGGCTCTCCATGCTAAAGGCGGAACTTGCGCAAAGTCTCTTCCGACGCTGGCTGGCAAAGGGCTGTCCACGCGTTTTCGCTTCCCTTCATCCGGTAGCTTATTTTCGCCACACCGTCATCCTGGATGTCGCAATAACGCGCTGTCACGCTTCCCACCAGCGCGATAAGCTCCCGGTCCAGCTTGCCTTTGACCAGCGTTGTGGGGCCGCGCCCATCCACCGGGTAGAAAACGAAATCCTCCTTCTCCGCCATGCGAAGGAGCTTTTCATTCTCCTCCTCGTTCCTGCCGACAATAAGCTTGAGACTGTCAGACACCCTGTAATGCCTTCCAAGGCGCAGAAGCCTTGCGTCTTTCACGTCCGCAGAGTCGTCGTGGGCGAGCAGGTCTTTCATCCGCACCGCAAAACTTGGGTCTGTGAGCAGGCACCCGCCGGAGGAACAAAGGTTGTCGGTCACGCCGAACTCCTCCCTGGATATGCGGAATTGGTCCTTGCGCGACTTGCCGTGGATGGCAAGCATGGTTTCCCTGTCTATCAACCCCTTTTTTTCCGGTGTGGTCGGCGGCAGGAGCTTGGCCGAAAGAGGCCGCACCACCATGCCCGCAAGGCCCGCCTCTTTTTCGATTATCATCATCCTGTCTATCTTCTGGGACATCGAGCGCTGGCCCACCACCTCACCGGTGAATATGAAGGCCGCGCCCTCTTCCTCCATAATCTCCTTGGCCCTGCGGAAGATCATGACCCGGCAGTCCACGCATGGGTTCATATTCTTGCCGTGGCCGAACTTGGGGTTGCGGACGATATCAATGTACGCCTGCCCCATGTACTCCAGGCGGGCGCGGATGCCAAGCTCGTCGGCAAGCCGTTTCGCCTCGTTTTTGCAACCGTGATCTTTGTGCGTGCAGTTGCAGAACGGGCTCATGAAGTTGAGCGCGATTATGCCGAACCCGAGCTTCTTCATGATCCGGGTTGCCAATGCGCTGTCCACGCCGCCGGACAAAAGGCCGATGACTTTCACGGACGTTCCCGGCCCCGCAACGTTGTCAACGGCGGCGTTTTCTATATTTTCCACTTCTAAAGCTCCACTGTTCAATACATGTACTCCACATAGGCCTGGGTGCGAAGTTTTTCGATCCAGGTGTTACGTTTCCTGGAGAAGGCCTCCGCCGCCAGTTTGTCGTGTATCTTGGCGGCTACTTCCTCGAATGGCGTTTGCTTTGGCTCTTCCCGGTCCGTCACCTTGATTATATGGAACCCGTGCTGTGTGCGTATAGGGCCAGCCACCTCGCCTTTTTTCATGGAGAAGGCCGTATCCTCGAACACCGGAAGCATCTTCCCCCGCATGAACCAGCCCAAATCCCCACCGGCCTCCGCCGAGCCATCTTCCGATATCTTTTTGGCCTTCTCGGCGAAATCCGCGCCAGCCCTTATCTCCCTGAGCGCGGTGGATATCTTAGCCTCCGCCAAAGCGGCTTTGCCGGGAGATTCCTCTTCTTTGGCCATTGAGACTATGTGGCTGAGGCGCACCCTGCCGGGTTCCATGAAGTCTTTGACGTTCCGGCGGTAATAGCTTTTCACCTCGTCGTCGCTGACGTTTACGCCGCTGATCTCCATTGACGTTACGCGTTGGATGACCATCTGGTTTTTAAGTTTTTCACGGTATTCGGCGACCTTCATCCCTTGTGACTTGAGCGCTTCTTCAAGCGCCGCGTCGTCTATGTTGTTGCCGGTCTTGATCCCCTCGATGGTCTGATCCACCTCGCTGTCCTTGATTGCGACGTTGGCCTCCTTTGCGTGGCGCAGGATGATCTTCTCGTCCACCATGCCCCTGAGCGCTTCGAACTCCGAGACGTTTTGCGCCGGGCCTCCGGGCTGTCCGATGAACGAACGCAGGGTGACGATCTGCTTGCGCACGTCGGACAGCAGGACGATCTCCCCGTTGACGTTGGCGACAATCCTGTCCACAATCTCCGCATTGGCGTGCCCCAAAGGCCACGTCAGCAGAGCCGCCGTCAGGAAGGCCGCGACGACAGCGCTTCGGGGTATATGGTTACGGGAACTCCGCTTTTTATTTTTGCGAGCCAACCGGCGAACTCCTCGTCACGTTTGTTTGTTTTGAGTATATCCAGGATTTTCTCCCTGGCCTCGGCGAAGGTCATGCTCCGAGGCTTTTCCTTTTTGACGACCTTGAAAATGTGCAACCCATAAATGGACCTGACCACGTCGGAGATATCGCCCTCTTTGAGGTTGAAAACGGCGGTCTCAAACTCCGGCGGCAGTTGGCCCCTGGAATAAAAGCCAAGATCGCCGCCATGCGCCGCATCGGGGCTTTGCGAATGCTCCTTGGCTATTGTAGCAAAATCCGCCTTGGCCAGTAGCTTCTTACGGACATTGACGGCGCTCATCTCGTCTTTGACCATTATCTGCATGACGCGCACTCGCTCCGGGAGCTTGAAATCCTCGGCGTTTTTGTCGTAATACTCCTTGATCTCCACTTCGGTGAGCCTTATTTTTGATTCTACTTCGTTAACGATCAGTTTTTTGATCCGCAGATTCCTTTCAAGGAGCTTTTTCCAGACATCCAGCTTCACCTGATTCCTTGTCAGCGCCTGGTTGAGACCCTGTTCGTCGTAATCCCCCAGAAGCGTTTTGACCTCCACATCCAGCTCTCCAGGTGTGATGGTGACGCCAAGCCTGTCGGCTTCCATTTCCAGTATCACATTGTCCACAATCCGCGAAAGCAATGACTTGCGAAGCTTATCGGCCTTGTCTCTGGCCTCTGGCTTGTCGAGGCGGAAGACGACCTTGTAATGTTTGAACTCCGCCTCCAAGTCTTGGTCGGTTATGCTCCTGCCATTAACCTTGGCCACAACCTTGGCGGCGGCGGGCTGGGAATCCTCTTTCCCGCCGGGGTATGAGCATCCCAATAAGGATGTCATGAGGCAAAGCGCGATCACGGCCAACCAGCAGTTCACGGCGCATAGGTGCGGACGGGCGGTGTTTTCCGTTGATTTTGCGCTTTCAACGGCCAGGCGGCGTAACCCCGACCCCGCAGAGTGATTCATGGAGCTAACCGATCCTAAATTTTTAATTTTAACATGTTTTTGTGAAGAGGTTTTAAAGGATTTTAACCAGGGGCAACCGCATCAGCGCCACTCCCGGGTCAAATCCGGTTACGGATCGTAAATTAAAGCGTTCCCATGTGACTTAAGCTATATTGTGGCGGACTTTGACGATATATGATAAAAACGTTTTCCACAAAAAATTCAAGGAGTAGTATGAGTCTTTTTCTTGGCCCGATTCATCAATGGATGTTCAATAAAATATTGATACTGGAGTCCCGCGCGTTTTCCATCGCCACGGCTTTGGAGTCTGCGGGGGTGGAACGCGACGCCGTCAACAAAGCCGTAGCCGACTACGGCGAGAAACTGGCTGGACGGGATTTGGCGGATATGTTGGGTGACAACTCCATTCACCAATTCCTCTACGGGCTTATCGCGAAAGTCCAGATTTTCGAGGCGAGCCTTGTTGATCTGGCCAAAAACAGCTTCGATATTGTTTTGAAGGCTGTAGAGGCTCACGGCAGGGAAACCGCTGACAACGCCGTCAAAGCCGTCGGCGTGAAGACCGCCTCTTTGGAAGACATATACCGCCTCATCCACGACAACCAGCTTGAGGGAATGCCATGCGACCCCGGCGCGGAGACCGCTCCGTTAAACCCCGGCAAACTCGGCTATTTCCATTCGACGTGCAATCACATCCAGAACTGGGAGTACACAAGCGTTGACATAAAGAGGATGTGCGCCCTGACCAACGCGTGGATCAAGGGATTCATCGCGGGAGTGAACGGCAACGCGTCCTACGAGGTCAAGGAGACTATCGCTGGCGGCGCCCAATCCTGCAAGGCCGAAATCACGGTTTCCTGAGAGGGACAGCCGTGCGCGGGGCTACTGCATCATGCCCCGCGCGTTCAGACGCTGATTGTGTTTTTACTCTCGTCGAGGGGGGGGTAGATAAGCCTGCATCCAAGGCAAAAAAGGTCGAGAAGGGAGATGTCGAACGTGTCGCCCACCTTGGCGCAGGACTTCTGCGTCTCGCAAATGCTTTGCATCACCACGCGTAACACCGGGTGCCTCGACAGCCTGTTATAAACATCTATCGCCGTGTGATCCAGGATTTGTGTTTCGTCCCTTATGAATTCGTCCTGTCCAGTCCGGTTTAGTTCCTGCGAAATATCCCTGATTTTCAGGGAGTCCATCCTGCTTTGGAAAAACGACGCGATCCTGTCCAGGTTGGGCGCTTGTTCAAGCTGGGCGATTGGGAGCGTTATGTCAAACCTCTCCTTTGCGTCATCCAGGGTCTTGTCCATCTCCCTTTCCATGCGTTTGACGAACCCGTCTATCATCACGTTAACCCCAAGCGGAGCCATACGCCTGTCGTGAATTGTGAAATATACGGAGGCCAGGCCCAGGATGTCTTCCACTGCGGCTGTCATCTCTTCGAGGTAGGGTTTCCATTCCATTTTCACATGGCCGGGACTGCCAGCCCTTGCGGCCATCGCGTCCACCACCGCCTGTTTAATTGACTTGTCCAAGCCTGAATTATTAGACAACACCTTAACCGCAAGGTCCGTAATGCCGCGAGGCATAGCCTCTAGCGGTGAAACCGACGGTAGCGGATGGTCGCGAAGCTGGTCGAAATAGGAGGCAAGCGCCAACGCCGCGTTAACCTTGTCGAGCATGGAGGCGATGGAGTCGAACACTTCCTCGTTCACGGCAGAGCCGGCTTTCTCCGGCGATGGGCCTATAAGGCTTTCTATCTTTTGCGCGTCGTCCTCCATGTTAAGGGTCAGGTGTCCCTTGACTTTTACATACTTATCGAGAAGCCTGTTGAACTTGGCGCTGGAGGCCCGCACCCTGGCCAAGCCCAGCCTGGCAAAACTCCACAGCATAAACGGCGGAGCTATTTTCGAGCGTTCAAAATGGATTTTCAGCGCTGGCGCAGGGATCAGGATGGCTATCGACCGGCGGGCCGCCACAACGTTAACCGTCCTGCGGCAGTGGAGTGACGAGAACGCGGCCACCTCCCCGAACACCGCTGGCGCGCTTATGTGCTCCACACATACGGAAAGCCGGCGCCCGCCAAGGGAGAGCGGAGCGTCTATCCTGCAGGCTCCAGCCAGAAGGATCGCCATCGAGCTTTCATCGCTGGAATCGGCGGAGATGATAACCTCGCCCTTCTTGTAGGCCTTCGGCTGGCGCCGGGCCAGGCTGGTCACTTCCGCACGTGTCAGATAATGGAATTCCGGCAACCGGGCGATCAGGTTTACGCCGAGCGCGGTGAGTTCCAGGCCTTTGACTGGCTCGTCCGCTCCATCTGCTTCGAATTTATCCATATAACTGGCGCAAAGGCGTTTTGCGCGGACAGGCCAACCACCGGCCAGAAACCGCTCCTTGTAATCTATCAGACTTCCCGGCGGTTTGAAAAGTCTCAATTTCCCCATATCTCCGGCTGAAGACTGTATAAAAGCCTGTTACGCTAAGTCCTTGGCCATGAGCGGGGCAGGCATTGGCAAAGCGTACGGCAGTTGCATGGATCGCTACAAACAGTGTGGCGGGTTTGAAAAACCGGGGTTGGGCGATAAATATGCGGAATTGGCTTGTTCACCGGAAATCTATGTTGTGCTATTATTTGACAGTGGTGATCGAGCGTTTCGATCCTGTATGACGCTGGTGGTTTGGCGTTGGAATGGAACGATAAAACGTAAATTTTATAATTCGCCAGAGTGGGAGGATATAGCCATGAACACGACTCAAAAGCTGATGGACGAACTTGCGGCCCTGGGTTTCCGGAACATGAACCAGGTTTACAGGAACCTCACCACCCCTGCGTTATACGAGGAGGCGGTGCGCAGAAGGGAAGGGACCATCTCCCACCGTGGGCCGTTCGTGGTGCGTACGGGCCAGTATACAGGCAGGTCGCCCAACGACAAATTCGTGGTCAAAGAGAAATCCAGCGAAGACCACATCTGGTGGGGCGAAGTGAACCAGCCGATTGACGAGGCGAAGTTTGAAAGCCTCTATAGACGCCTTGCGGCGTATTGGCAGGGCCGGGACATGTTCGTGCAGGACTGCTACGCAGGCGCGGACCCGAAATACAGGATACCCCTACGTGTGTTGACCGAGGACGCATGGCACTCCATGTTCGCCCGTGACATGTTCATACGTATACACGACGACGCCGAGCTTGAAAAACACAAGCCGGAATTCACGGTTATCAACGCTCCCAGGTTCACCGCCGACCCAGCTATGGACGGGACAAAGTCGGAGGCTTTCGTCATAGTGCATTTCGGCAAGCGGCTGATAATCATCGGCGGCACCAGCTATGCGGGGGAGATAAAAAAGTCCATCTTCACCGTGTGCAATTACCTTATGCCACGCCAGGCGGCTCTTTCCATGCACTGCTCGGCCAACATCGGCCGCACAGGCGACGTGGCGATCTTCTTTGGTTTGTCCGGCACGGGCAAGACCACGCTTTCCGCCGATCCGGATCGCAAACTCATCGGCGACGATGAACATGGCTGGAGCGATGATGGCGTGTTCAACTTCGAGGGCGGATGCTACGCGAAGGTGATAAAGCTGTCCAAGGAGGCCGAGCCTGAAATATACGAGAACACGCAACGGTTCGGCACGATACTGGAAAACGTGGCGATGGAGTCCGGGACGCGGCGGGTTGACCTCGACGACGGCTCGCTGACGGAGAACACACGGGCGGCGTATCCCATAACGGAGGTCCATGTTCCCAACTCGGAGCTTTCCGGGCGTGGCGGCCATCCAAAAAACATCTTCATGCTTACGGCGGATGCGTTTGGCGTCCTGCCTCCCATATCAAAATTGACGCACGCGCAGGCGATGTATCATTTCATCTCCGGCTATACCGCCAAGGTTGCGGGGACGGAGCGCGGGGTGACGGAGCCAAAAGCGACGTTCTCCACCTGTTTTGGCGCGCCGTTCCTGGCTTTGCATCCCACGGTGTACGCGGACCTTCTGGGCAAAAAGATCAACCAGCACAACGTGCGTTGCTGGCTTGTGAACACTGGCTGGACCGGTGGCGCCTACGGGGTCGGCACGAGGATGAAGATACAGCACACCCGCGCCATGCTACACGCCGCGCTGGAGGGGAAACTGGACGGGGTCGAGTTCGTGACGGACCCGGTGTTCAACGTGCAGATTCCCAAAAGCGTCCCCGGCGTGCCTGCCGAGGTGCTTATACCGCAGAACACATGGAAGGACAAGGCCGAGTATGCGAAAACGGCCAAACACCTGGCCGGCCTGTTCGCCGCTAACTTCAAGAAATACGAGGAACAGGCCTCCGCCGAGATAAAGGCGGCCGGCCCGAACGCTTGACAAAGGGGATGGAAGGCGGGCCGGTCACACTGATCCGGTCCGCCGCCGTCTTTTACGAATCGCTTTTCCCCAGCCTGCGTAATGCGCGCCAGTCCGTGCGCTCCCAGATATATCTCATCGAGGAAGGCCCTCTTGCGGACGAGTTAAAGAACATACTCGTAAGCCTCGCCAAACGCGGAATCAGGGTTGACCTCATCTACGACTCTGTGGGATGCATGAACGTCTCGTCCCTTTATTTCGAGGAAATGGAAGCGGAGGGGGTCAACGTGATGGAGTACAACCCGGTCAATCCTTCCAGGGTTCCCGGCCAGTTCTCCATCCGCAGGCTTTTCCGGCGCAATCACAGGAAGGTTTTTGTAATAGACTCGATTAAATACTACCTCGGGGGAATGAACATCGGCGAGCGGTTCTACGACTGGGAGGACGTTATGGCCGCCGGCGAAGGCTGGCCGGCGCAGGAGCTTTGCGAGTCGTTCGACAGGACATGGAGCGGCAAAAAATACGCATGGGGGAAAAAAGCTACGCCTCGCAAAGAGCGGCTCCGAAACCCGATACAGGTGTGGGACGGGAGACCGGCTTTCGAAAATTACCCAATCAAGCGCCTTTACCTTTCCGCCATCAAGAAATCGCGGGAAAAAGTCTGGATAGCGCAGGCGTATTTCATCCCGCGCAGGCGGCTGATGAAAGCGCTCATTCATGCGGCGGGAAAGGGGGTGGATGTGCGGGTGGTTGTCCCGGATTTCTCCGATGTGGCGCTGACGGACGCCGCTGGGTGGCCAGCGCTTACCAGGTTAATCAAACATGGAGTGAAGGTTTACAGGTTCGAGCCTGGGATGCTCCACTCCAAAATGGCGCTCATTGATGGCGACTGGGTCACTGTGGGAACAGCGAACCTCGACTCCATGAGCCTCTACTGGAACCTGGAGATAAACCTTGTGGCGCGCAGGGGAATTCTCGTCAAAGAGGCGGAGGAATTGTTCGCCGGATACTTCGCCCAATCGCGTGAAATCAGCCTGGAAGAGGCGCAGGCGCGTCCTTTGACGCTCAAACTGGCGGGTTGGTTGTTGAACTATTTCGCGTGGATTTTGTAGGCCGGCGAAAGTTGGGAAATGGGGATACAGGCTTCGCCATGGTCGCCTGACCCCGGTCTTGCATCTTGACCGCTAGGAACCGTGGTCAGCGACCACGGGGAAGCGAAAGATGTCATCGCGATTGTAGGGGCGACCCGGTGGGTCGCCCATGCTGACCTGCCCCCCTGATAAGGGGGGTGGCCGAAGGCCGGGGGGTTAGTTTAAGAAACCCCCGCTCACTATCGTTCGCCGCCCCCTTGTCAGGGGGCCTCAGTTGAATGCAAGGGCGACCCACCGGTCGCCCCTACGCGGGGTTTACCCTTCACCCGCCCCCGCATCTTTCCTGCGCACCGACAACTCCCGCAATTTCGTCGAAGGCTCGTGATACCGCCTGTACACGGATGTCAGCGTGGTGTATGTGAATATGCGATTGATCAAAGGAACCCGAACGATCACGTCCAGGACAGCGTAGCTTACGAACATCACTGCGATGGAATAAACGATGTAGAGTAACGCCTCCGTCCACAAGTTCGCCGATGGCGCAAACCACTCATACCGGGCGACCACGGCGTCAAGCAGGTAAGCCCATACGGGGATAGAGCCGACGTAAAACATTATTGCGGCGAAGGAATGCCCCGCCTCCACACACCGTTTCGGGCAGAAGGCCATGCACCTCATGCAACTTTCACACTCGAACGTCCAGTAGGGGCGCGGGTTTTTTACGCCACGCATCTTGATGGCGGAGAAGGGGCAGTTATTGGCGCACACGGCGCATCCGTCGCATTTGTAGGAGGCGAAAAAGAGTTTCGCCAAAAAAAACCTGCCCAACACAAGATACGCCGCCGAGATAGGAAGTATAAGAATCCCCAGAATGAACGGGATGGCGCTCCAGTACGCCCGCTCTCCGCTCAAGACCCGCTCGTAAAACCGTCTCGCCCTTGTTTCCGAATGCGCTATTATCGGTTTGGCCGTCTTTTCCGGATGCAGGCCCCAGTGGAATGATATCCAGTTGACCGGCATGTCCAGCCCCATAACGCCGCGAATCTTGTATCCCTTCAGCCAAAGCAGAAACGCCAGCAGGTATCCCGCCGTGCCTTCCATACCCGGCGCGAAAAGGGGGCCGAATTTTGTCCCGCCCCGCGTGACGACCACGAACGCCTCAGCGCCCCGCGATTTTGGAAGCCGTGTCTGGACGAAATGTATGATGCCCCACGGCGCGGTGAACCCGTGCGCGGGGAAAAAAAGGCCAAGCATGTTGCCAGGCGAAGATACGAGGTCATCTGGCAAAGAGGGTGAGTCGAACGAGAAGACGGAGGATTTCAAACCCTTTTTTCCCGCAGTCTCCCCCGCCCACAACGCGGCCCTGCGCGAGTTTCCAGTGCCGCTAAGGTAACAGCCGGTGAAAGTCTTGCGAGCCACGGTCGAGTCCTTTTGTGAAATATACTTATATTCTACGCTAAAAGGCTTCCAGCGATTCCCAATGCGCAGTTAGTGGGTTAAAATAAAGGCCAGGTTGAGTATAGATGAAACGTGACGGCGGCCAGATCAACGACGACGTGGAAAGCGGTAATTAAACATGATGATGCCCGGTGAGCTTTTTCTTCTTGAAAAGACCAAGCTCAAGATATTCCGCAACTCCATTTTCAGGCGCGGCAGAGGTTTGACCAGGCTTGCCGTCCTGTCGGCGCTTGGGGCTCTTTTCCTTGCGGGCGACTACTGGTTTTTTTACAGGATGCTTCTCCACATGACCACGCTTCCCATGGCCGTGGGGGAAATACTGGTGATCCAGCTGTTAAACCTGCTGTGCCTGACTTTTTTTTCGATGCTGGTTTTCTCAAACATCGTCACTTCCATCTCCACGATGTTCATGTCCAGAGACCTTGACCTTCTGATCTCAGCGCCGCTTAGCCATTTGAGTGTGTTCACGGCAAAGGCCCTGGTCACGTTCGTCAACTCATCGTGGATGGCGGCGTTTTTCGGCGTCCCGGTCTTCATCGCTTACGGGAAGGTGTATGGCGCGCCGTGGGCGTATTACGCCGCGTTCCCCATTGCGATGGCCCCGTTCCTTTTGATCCCGTCGGCTGTGGGAATAATGGTGACGCTGTCGCTTATGCGGTTTTTCCCAGCGCGCAGGACCAGCCAGATACTCTCGTTTATCGGCCTTATTTTCGTGGGTGGGCTGGTGATGTTTTTCAGGTTCCTGCAACCGGAGAAGTTTTTGGGCAAAAAGGACATGCCCGAAGCGGAGATCGTAAGGTTCGTCGAACAGCTCAAGACGCCAGACTACGGCTGGATGCCCTCGAGCATGATGGCCAAGGCCGTAAAGTCGGCGGGCGTGGCGGATTGGGACGGGTTCGCCGTGGAGTTTTCGTGGCTGTGGATATTCGCCGCCACAGCGACATTGTTAACTATGGCCGCCGCGTTCCGGTTTTACTACCCGGCTTTTTCGCTTTCGCAAGGGGAACGGGAGCGGGGCGTGGCGGATAGTAAAAGGTTTTTTTATCGCTTCCTTGGCTGGCTCCTCTCCCCGGCGCCGGCGCCAGTACGCGGGCTTATGATGAAGGATATCAAAATATTCTGGCGCGACACCGGGCAGTGGTCGCAACTGTTCATGCTCGGCGCGCTGATTGTCGTTTATATTTTCAACATCCGCAATTTGCCGTTGGACACGTTTTTCCTCAAAAACCTTGTGTCGGTGATGAACATAGGCCTGGCGGGGGTGGTGCTGGCGGCTGTGGCGTCGCGCTTTGTGTTCACCACCACCAGCATGGAAGGGCCAAGCTTTTGGGTGATCAAATCGTCTTCAATGAGCGCCCGGTCGTTTCTTCTGGCGAAATTTTTCCTGTACCTCCTGCCTCTGCTGGCGCTGGCGGAGATACTGGTGGTTGTCTCCAACATCCTGCTTGGCGTGGATAGTTTCGTCATGACACTATCGGCTGTGGCGATGGCGGGCATGACCCTTGGGATCACGGGCCTTGGGGTGGGAATGGGCGCGGCGTACCCCAAGTTCGACTACGAAAACGTGGCGGAAGTGGCCGTGACCACCGGGGCTATCGCGTACATGCTTTTATCGGTGGCGTTCATAGGGGTTATGGTGATTTTCGTGTCAGGCCCGGTTTACGCGCATCTCATGGCCGTGTTTTTCAAGAAGAGCGTGGGCGGCGTAAGCGTATGGCTCTCCTACGCAGGCGCGGCGACCCTGACCTGCGCGGCTCTTTATATTCCGATGCGCAAAGGGGTACAATCGCTGGAGAGGATGGAGACATGAGTTTCAGGGAGCGCGCGCGATGAAAATATCCCATGATGATAAGGCCAAGTGGGCGACCCTGCTACAGGGGGTGCGGTTCTTCTCCATTTTCACCAAGGCCGACCTCGACGCCCTGCTGGATGTAGGCGAAGCCATTCATGTCAACCTCCACGAGTACGTCATACGCGAGGCGGAAGCGGAGGACGACAACTCGTTTTACGTTGTTCTCAAGGGCGCGGTGAAGATCATCAAGCAAAGCGTGATCCTGGGCAAGAAGAACCTGATCGTCCTGCGCGCCGGAGAGTGTTTCGGCGAAATCGCCTTCCTCATCAAAAGCAAACGCACGGCCAGCGTGCTGGCGGTGGAGGATTGTTACATATTCAAAATAAAGCCGGAATCCTTAAGCGTCATGGACATGTCCATTCAGTTGAAGATGTACCAGCAGTTCGCCATTGCGCTGGCGGAGCGGCTTAAGTTCCTTACCGATGACATTATGAAATACTAATGCGGCCGCCACTCGATCTTCGCCGCGCCGCCGGTCCCGGCGTCGGCCATGACGGATGGGGACAGGAACAAGCCGGGAACCCATAGGATTTCGCCGCCAGCGGCCAACAGCGGCATGCCGCCACGGGCTCCTGACGGGACTTTGCGGTCAATGAGAAATGTCTTCAACTTTTTCCTGCCAGCCAAATTTGGAAGCCGTAAAAAATCGCCGGGCCTTCTTGAGCGGAACAGCGAGCCGGGCGGCACGGCGGATAATGATACACAGTCCCTTCCGGGGCTTCCGTTTTCCACCGGGGTGACTGTGATAACCCCATCTCCAAACCCCACGTTTAACGGACACGAAAATGGGGTATCCACTGGCGCGGGAAGGTCTTGTTTCCTGAAAATGGCAAGCCCGGCCTGATCGTAACGCCCCGCAAACCCTCCCGGCAGGTCGGTTGACGCGCCTTTGCGCCCGGTGGTTAAGAGACTGTCCAAAGCCTCCAGGCTCTTAAGCGAAACAATCGCCGGATCAAGCCCCGCAAGCCTTGCGGACTCCCTGTAAATCACAAACCTTATGGGCGCAGGCTCCCCTGCAAGGCGTGTGGCGTCCAACGTCACAGCGCCTGCGCGGGCCGACGTGACGGCTTCTTTCATTTTCCCCCCCGCAATTCCGCCTATCAGCCGCGCCTGATCCCCAACCAGCCGCATGGCCCGCGCTATCGTGTGCACGGCGGACGGGGCGACAGACTGCATCGCCGGGATGACGTGATGCCGTATCTGGTTGCGAAGGTAGTCGTCACGCTCGTTTGTGGGGTCGGTCGTAAAATCAACCCTCTGCTCGCGGAGCCATTCCAATATCTCCCTCTTGCGTGTTTCGATGAGAGGGCGGGCGTATTTGCCGCGAACCGGCGGAATGCCTCCAAGCGCCTGCGGGCCGGAGCCTCGGAGAAGCCACAATAAAAAAGTCTCTACGTCGTCGTCGAGCGTGTGGCCTGTGGCGATGATATCCGCGTGGCCTTCGTCGAGAAGACGGTCGAAAAAAGCGTACCGGAGCTTGCGCGCCACCTGTTGGATGTCGCTATCGGGTTTGGCGGAGCTGTTGCGCTCCATAATGAAATCCAGCCCAAGCTTGCCCGCGAAGGTTTTGGCGAACTCCGCGTCCCGCCCCGAATCCGCCCGGAGCGCGTGATCGTAGTGGCAGACTTTTAATTCGCGGATTTTCAGCCGCTCGCAAAGTTTCATGAGCGTCAGAAGAAGCGCGACGGAGTCCGGCCCCCCGGAAAGCGCGACCAGCGCCACCGATCCCGGCGGTATCATGCCCTGCCGGAGTATGGACGAAAGAGCCGTATTCACGATATTTGCCATGCGGAACCCAAAAAACGTGGCGGCCTATTTTTTCGCCCGCAGTCTCTCCAGCGACTCGATGAAAGGGGGATAGGCCACGCCCCTCTCTGTGATGATGCTGGCGATTAGCTCCGCTGGCGTCACGTCGAACGCGGGGTTGAACACACGCACGCCGTCCGGCGCTATTTTCTGCCCACCCATGATATGCGTGACCTCTTTAGGGTCGCGCTCTTCTATGGGGATTTCGTCTCCGCTTAACTTGCCGAAGTCTATGGTGGACATCGGGGCCGCGACGTGGAAAGGGATGCTGTGCCGCCGCGCCAGCACAGCCACGGTGTATGTGCCGATTTTGTTTGCCGCGTCGCCGTTAGCCGCAATCCTGTCTGCGCCCACGATGACCCGGTTGATCTTTCCGAGCTTCATGACGTGCCCGGCCATGTTGTCGGAGATAAGCGTGACGGGGATGCCCTCCTGCATAAGCTCCCATGTGGTCAGCCTTGCGCCCTGAAGCCACGGCCTGGTTTCGTCGGCGAACACTTTGACCTTTTTGCCCGCAAGATGGGCGGCCTTTATCACGCCAAGCGCCGTGCCGTAATCCCCGGCTGTGGCCAGCGCTCCGGCGTTGCAATGGGTGAGGATTGTGTCCCCGGCGTTCACAAGAGCCGCGCCGTTCTCCCCCATCTTTTTGTTGATGGTGAGGTCTTCTTCGTAAACTTTAACCGCCTCTTCCACAAGGCGCTTTTTAAGAGCTTCCACCCCGTCACCGGTAAACGACTGGGCGGTTACGCGCATCCTGTCCAGCGCCCAGAAGAGGTTGACGGCGGTCGGACGCGAGGCGGCCAGGGTGGAAAGGACTTTGTCGAACTCGATCATGAACGACGAATGGTCTTTTGCGTTAATGGCTTTCGCGCCCAACGCCGCGCCCATTCCGGCGGCCACGCCGATAGCAGGAGCTCCCCGCACCACCATATCTTTAATGGCGTGAGCCACCGCGTCGTAAGAATTCAGCTCGACATAAACCTCTTCCTGCGGCAGTTTGCGCTGGTCAATAAGCCGCACGGCCCCATTTTTCCACTCCACGGTCTTGAACATTCCCATAGCCTCGCAAACATCAAAATGAAATGTGAAGTTTATCAGAAACGGCGGATGTTTGCCCTTGCTGATAGTGGGAAAGCTCTGCAAGCCTCGAACATGTCACGGTATCCCAAAGCTTCGCCGGGGTCGCCTGACCCCGGTCTTAATCTTGACAACAAGGAGCCGTGATCCGCAAGTGGTAGGAGTGATCCATTGGTCGCCTAGGGCGGTTCACGAACCACCTATGCAAAAGAAGGAATTCGTGCTCAGCGACCACGGGGAAGCGAAGGCAGGAAAAGAAAAAGAGGGCGCGGCAAGGCAATCGCATCAAAATTATTCCCGTCCGGCGGGGTGTTGGCGTTTCACCCCGCCGTCTTTGCCTGGGAGCGCGGGCGACCCGCCCGCAACTTCTGAACGCCGCTTCGATAGCGGCGTTCAGAAGAAAATAACGTGTGAATGATACAAAGCGTCTGCGATTTGAAAGACGAAGGTCTTTGGCGTTTCACCGGGGCGTTTAGCCCCGATAAAACGCTTGCGGGCGAGTCGCCCGCGCTCCCAGGGAGGATAAACGCAAGCTGTCGCCGCGCTTAGCGCCTGCCGACTCCAACCCCGGTTTCAGCTACTCCTTGAATTTATGATGCGCAACCGGATTTAATCGAAAAGTGATTTTAATGCGATTGCCCTGGAGGGCGCGGCAAGCGGCGCCCTTACCAGGGAAAATTGGAGACGAACACTCTACGGCTTGCCCGTCACGAAATATGATATTATTTGGCTTTAAAACCTATGGGTCTCATTTAGATGGCCACCGAACCGCGTAAAGGGTCGCAGACGGCCTTCGGGCAGTCTGGTCTGGCGCAGGACTTTATTTCCATCCAGACTGACATACTCGGCGACACTTACTCTATTCAGATGGACCTGTACGAGACGGCGGACGAGATAGTCATCGAGATGGACTTGCCCGGCATGGGCCGCTCGGAAATAAGCGTAATGACGCAGGACAACTTGCTGGTGATCGAAGGGGTGAAACGTGACGTGGCTGAAGAGGCCAAGGTCAATTACCTTTGCATGGAAAGGGTGTTCGGCCCTGTGAGGAGGGTCGTGCAACTTCCGGCCGCCGTCAATCCAAGGTCTGTGCGCGCAAACTACACTAACGGCGTTTTGACTATCCGGGCCCCGCGAATGGCGGACAGGCGGAGCAAAATGCGCAGGATTGTCATCGAGGGGGAGTGATTAGGCGAAATGGCTGAGACCGGCGACTCTGACACTGCGGTAAAAGAGGAAATCAAGAGCCTCCAGGATGATTTCACCATACCGGACACGCTTCCACTGCTTCCGGTGCGCGACATAGTTGTGTTCCCGTTCATGATACTGCCGCTGTTCGTAGGCAGGGAGAACTCCATAAACGCCGTCAACCAGGCTTTGGCTGGCGACAGGATCATGATGCTGGCCGCCCAGAAGGACGCGGGGGTGGACACGCCGGAGCCTAAAGACCTGTTCGAGATAGGTTCGGTGGTGATGGTCATCCGCATGCTTAAGCTCCCCGATGGAAGGATAAAAATACTCGTGCAGGGCCTTGCCAAAGCCCGGATAGGCGAGTATCTGCAGACCGACCCGTTTTTCAAGGTGAAGATCAAGAGGATAGACGACGAGGATATCGGGAAGGTCAGCTCCAAGGAGTCTTTGGCGATGGAAGCGGCCATGCGCAATGTGCGCGGCCAGATGGAGCGGGTGATAAACCTCGGCAAACAGATATCCCCTGACATACTGGTCATCGCCGAAAACCTGGACGACCCCGGCAAGCTTGCCGACCTGGTCGCCGCCAACCTCGGCCTCAAGGTGGATGACGCGCAAAAGGCGCTGGAGCTTGTCAACCCGATGGCGCGGCTGAAGAAAGTGTCCGACCTGCTCAACAGGGAGATCGAGCTGTTGGGGATGCAACAGAAGATACAAAACGCCGCGCAGGAGGAGATGACCAAGACCCAGCGGGAATACTACCTGCGCGAACAACTGAAGGCCATACAAAAAGAGCTTGGCGACATAGACGACCGCCAGCTGGAGATAAACGAGTTCCGCGAGAAAATCCTGAAATCGAAAATGCCCAGCGAGGTGGAGAAAGAGACCATAAAACAGCTTGACCGCCTGCAGAAAATGCATTCCGAATCAGCGGAGGCCACAACCGTCCGCACATATCTGGAGTGGATGGTGGAGGTTCCGTGGTCTGTGGCCACCAAGGACAACCTTGACCTCAAAGCGGCGCAGAAGGCGCTTGATGAAGACCACTACGACCTGGAGAAGGTCAAAGAGCGGATGATCGAGTACCTCGCCGTGCGTAAGCTCAAGAACAAGATGAAAGGGCCCCTGTTGTGCTTTGTGGGGCCGCCCGGCGTGGGCAAGACATCGCTTGGACAGTCTGTGGCGCGCGCGCTTGGCCGCAAATTCACCCGCATGTCGCTTGGCGGCGTGCGTGACGAAGCGGAGATACGCGGCCACCGGCGGACATACATAGGCTCCATGCCGGGACGGATCATGCAGGGTATAAAGCAGGCAGGTTCGTCCAACCCCGTCTTCATGCTCGACGAGATAGACAAGCTTGGCTCCGATTTCCGGGGCGACCCAAGCTCCGCCCTGCTTGAAGTGCTCGACCCGGCGCAGAACCATGCGTTTGTGGATCATTATCTTGGCGTGCCGTTCGACCTTTCAAACATCATGTTCATCACCACGGCAAACATGATGGACACCATCCCCGCCCCACTGTTAGACCGGATGGAAGTTATAAGGATAGCAGGGTACACCGAGGAGGAGAAGGTCAAGATAGCCAAGCGTTACATCGTGCCGCGCCAGATGGACGAGCATGGCCTGGCCGCTAAAAAACTGAAGCTAAGCGATGAGGCCTTGGCAGGGATCATCCAGCAGTACACCCGCGAGGCTGGGTTGAGGAACCTGGAGCGCAACATCGCCATGATATGCAGGAAAGTGGCCAAGGAGGTCGCAAGCGGCTCGGAGAAGACGTTCAAGCTGGCTCCGAGAGACATCAGGAAATATCTTGGAGTGCGGATATTCACCTCCGAGCCGGAGCAGGAGCGGAACATGGTGGGTGTCGCCACAGGCGTGGCATGGACGCAGGCGGGCGGGGAGGTGATGCTTGTGGAGGCCACTCCCATGCGCGGCAACGGGAAGTTACTGCTCACCGGCAAGCTTGGCGACGTGATGAAGGAATCGGCGCAGGCGGCGCTGACGTGGGTGCGCTCCCGCGCCAGGAAGTTCGGCGTGGCCGAAGACTTCGCCAACAACACGGACATTCACATACACGTCCCAGCCGGGGCCATCCCCAAGGACGGCCCGTCCGCAGGGATCACGATAGCCGTGGCGATAGTGTCGGCCCTCACCGGGGCGGCGGTGCGAAAAGACGTTACCATGACCGGCGAGATAACACTTCGCGGGCGGGTGCTTCCCATAGGCGGGCTTAAAGAAAAGGCGTTAGCCGCCAACCGCGCCGGGATAAACGAGATGATAATCCCGTACGAGAACGAGAAGGATCTGGAGGAGATTCCGGATCTCGTCAGGAAAAAGATGACCTTCCGTCCCGCCAAATCCGCCGAGCAGGTTGTTGAATGGGCCCTTGTGCGGAAGATTTCGCCAAAAAAGGCCGTCGGTGGCAAAACGGCGAAAAAGAAAGACCAGCGCGCGACCGCGAAGAAGGCCGGAAAAAAGCCGAGAGTGAAATCACGTTGATCCTGGCTCTTGGAAGCGGAAAAACGAGTTTGGATTAGCCGGGGTCGCCCAATTCCTTTTGTTTTCCCGTGGTCGCCTGACCATGGTTTTCTCTTCGGACAAGGAACCGTGGTCAGGCGACCACGGGGAAGCGATATATGAGGTGAGCAGGAGGAAGCGGGAAGCGCGTCTGGGTCATCTAAATAATATGGCGTCTATCACTCAATGCGAGCCTTTATCTCCCCATCTTTGCCATAAAAACTTAAGCTGGCGGTCTTGCCTTTTTGAATGACTATCGCCGCCAGCTTTTTCCCGTCTCCGTCGCAGAGCGTGATGGAAGGTTCCCCGTTAGAATTAACCTCAACCTCCACACGGTTGCCGCCTTTTTCATCCGAAAGACGTATGGCGGGCGATCCATCGCTGTCCATCACAAGCTTGATGCGCTCCTTCCCCTTTTTGTCATAAAGGCCGATGGCTGGAGTCCCATCGTCACGCATGCCGAAGATCGCCCGTCTTCTGCCGTCTTTTCCAAAAAATCCGAGGGCAGGCTCGCCCCCGCCGCGAAGTGTGATTACCGCGCGCGACCTGCCCTTTTCATCTACCAGCCTGAATTCTTCGGCGGTTACAATTTTTTTATCGCTATCCATCGTCGTCCCCCGCAAAACACGCGGTTTTGTTAAACGCCTCGCGGCATGTCCAGAGCAGGGAAGAGCCCGCTCCGTCATCTCCGGCTTCGCTGTCTCTGTGTCACATTCTAACCTTGTTGTGGCGGTATGGCTCCAAAATATGACATTCCCCAAATAAAGCGCTGGCGCGGTTCCCGCTTTTGACCATTCGCTAAAATAATTTAACGCTTAGGTTGCGGGCGGAGCCTGCTTGGGATATGATTTTGGTTTCGTCATGCGCCCGTAGCTCAGATGGATAGAGCGCCAGATTGCGGTTCTGTAGGTCGCAGGTTCGAATCCTGCCGGGCGCACCAGTTTTCCAATAGGTTAGCTTTCTTATCGGGGGCAAACAACCTCGTGGCGCCAAGCTAACGGTTGCCCTCGCCCTTACCATCCCGTATGCGCCGTCCCCCGCGTAATAGGGTTAGGGTCAGCCTCACACCGACATGCCCTACTGCTATCGGCGACTCTTTTTTTGATATTAGCGTCAATAATCGCCCCAGGCATTTCTACTAGTATTATCAAGGGCGGAACACTATTTCCTTCGCTAAAAAATCTGTCATGATTATCTGATGGGCAGACATCGGCAATTGGTGGACGAATATCTGTTCCCCGGATTTGTTCCACAAGCCAGGGTAAAGGGGAAATCCGCCGTGTCGCGTGCCGGAAGCGCCGTCCGGTGCAACAGGAGAAAATCCCGTGGCTTTCCAAGCGCAATCCGTTCTACATCGAGCGGTTTGCGTGGCACGTTGGTCGGCGTTGCCGCAAGGAGACGATAAAGGACGTCGCCGAGGAATTTCACATGGATTGGCGAACGGTAGGGTTTCGAGGGTTTGGCGGGCCGCCAGATGGAAGATGAAAAACAGGGGGAGGCTCACTCCCGTTTTTTCTTAATATCGCCGTGGAACATAAATCGGTTCTTGCCATCTTGCTTTGCGCCGAACATGGCGGCGTCGGCGCTTTTTATCAGCGTTTCGGGATCCTGCGCCTCGCAGGGGAACATGACCACCCCCATGCTTGCGCCCACGCTGATTTCCAGCCCCTTCAGCAAGAAAGGCTCCTTGACCGCCGAGAGTATTTTCTCCGCCACAAGCCTCACGCCTCTCTTATGCCCTGTGTGTTCCAGCAGGACGATGAACTCATCGCCGCCGAGCCGGGAGATGGTGTCCTCATCCCTCAGGGCGGAGGCGAGCCTCACCGCCACTCCCCGTAGCACCATATCGCCCACGTTGTGGCCGTGAGTGTCGTTTATCTGCTTGAACCCGTCGAGGTCTATATACATGACCGCCGCTTTTTTATTGTCACGCATAGCCCTGGCTATGGCGTGGCGCAGGCGGTCGTTGAACAGTACCCTGTTGGGCAGGCCGGTCAGCGGGTCGTGATACGCATGGTAGCTTATCTCCTCCTGATACTCCTTTAGGTCCGTGATGTCCTGAAAAACCCCAACATACTGGAGTATTGCGCCGTGGTCACCGGTGACGCTGGCGATGCTCACCGCCTGCGGGTACATCTCTCCGTTTTTCCTGCGGTTCCATATCTCCCCTTTCCAGTACCCCTCGCGCAGGAGTTTCTCCCACATCTCCTTGTAAAAATCCGCGTCATGATGGCCGGACTTCAGGATGGAGGGCTTCTTGCCCACGGCCTCTATCGCGGTGTAGCCAGTGATCCGGGTGAACGCCGGGTTCACGGAGAGTATGACCCCATCCGCGTCCGTGACCACGATGCCGTCCATCGCGCTCTCGTAAACCTTGGCGGCCAGTTGGAGCTTGCTTTCGGCCAGTTTCTCCTTCGTGATGTCCGAAATCATGGCGACGACTTTGAGCAGGTTTCCGCTCTCGTCCGATATGGAGGAAAGTAGCGTTTTCCCCCATATCTCCTTGCCACCATGCCCGATGTATCTGTTCTCCACGCTGGCGCACGTACCCTTGTCACTCCGCAATTGCGTAAGAATACAGGATATCAATCGCCCGTCATCGAAATGGGCCAAGCTGGTTAACGCCCGCCCTCGCAGGCTGTCGGCGCTCGCTCCGAACATCTCCTGAAAACAGACATTCGTATCGGAAATCGCTCCGTCTATGTCCGTAATCGCTATGCCAATCCCCGAATCCTCGAAGACCGCGCGGAACTTCCCCTCGCTGGCCGTAAGCGTCGTGAGCATCTTGTTGCGCTCGATGGCGTGGCGGATCGCCCGCTCGAGCATAGCGGGGGTTATCTCTTCTTTCACCAGGAAATCGGAGACGCCACGGCGGATGGACTCCACGCCCACCCAGTAGTTCCCCTTGCCGGTGAGGAATACGATGGGGGTCGTAAAGCCCCGCGCGCGCGCCTCTTTGAGGAAATTCAGCCCGTCCCCATCGCCCAGCCTGTAGTCGAGGAACGCCGTGGCGTAAACGGACTCACCCGCCATCGCAAGCCCCTGAGCGAATGACGGGGCCCAGCGCAGTTCGTAATTTCCCGGGGCGGCCTCTTCTATCATGTCGCTTATCAGGACGAAGTCGTCCTCGCTGTCGTCTATTATCAGGATGAGTTTCTTGTCTTCACTGTCCATTGCAATCACCCCTGTTCTTGGAAGGCATGCGTACGGCGCCAAACCAGTAACCAAGCGTCACTTTCAAAATATCCGCTAATTCGGATATCGTGTGCGGCTTGAGCAGATAGGAGTTGGCCCCGGCGCAATAGCTCCTGTCTATGTCCGGGAATGCGGAGGAGGTGGACATCATTATCACTGGCACGCGCCGGAGCCGCCTTGTGGCGCGTATCTCCTTTACGGTGTCCAGGCCATTCTTCCTGGGCATGTCCAGGTCGAGTATCACAAGCGACGGCAGAGGCCCTTCATCCTTCCCCCCGGGAAGCGACCTTCGCAGAAGTATCTCCAGAGCCTCCTCTCCGTCGCTAACTAACAAAAGCTCAAAACCGCCGCCGCCAACAGCTTCTTCGAACGCTTCGCGGATCATCTCCCTGTCGTTGGGATTATCCTCGGCGACAAGTATCACGTCCACTTTCTGTATAACAGCGGCTTCCATCAGTTACGCCTCCATGTTGCAGGGGCGATTCGGTGGGTTTGGCCCCCTGACAAGGGGACGGCGAGCTTTCAGCGAGCGGGGGTTTCTGAACCCCTCCGGCGCGAAGACGCGCCACCTCCCCTTATCAGGGGAGCGCCCCTCCGGCGCGATGACGCGCCACCTCCCCTTATCAGGGGGGCAAAGGGCGACCCACCGGGTCGCCCCGTTCTTCACCCTCGCCCCTTGCGGGAGAGGGTGGCCGAAGGCCGGGTGAGGGGTGTGAAAATATTTATTTATACCACCCTCACCCTGCCCTCTCCCATCAAGGGAGAGGGTAGGAGGTCGGCGCCATGCGTTTACTCTATTCGGAGCGTTAAATTCTTGGTTATGCAACATCCCCTATGCCTCCAGAGATATCATCAGGATGGTGAACTTCGCTCCCACGCCCGGCTCGCCCTCGGCTTTTATTGTCCACCCATGCCGCTGGACTATTTTGAGCGCCGTGGCCAGCCCCACGCCTGTACCATCATACTCGCTATGTCCGTGAAGCCGTTCAAACAACTTAAAAATCTTCTCGGCGTATTGTTTCTCAAATCCTATTCCGGCGTCCTCAACGATCACCTCCCATACCGAATTGCTTTTCCCCATCGGTGTTTTTATCCCGCGTGTGGATATACTTATGTCCGGGCGCTCGCCGGGTTTGTGGTACTTGATGGCGTTTGATATGAGGTTCTGGAACATCTGGCTCATCTGTGAAGGGTCGGCGCTGACAACGGGTAACGGGCCGACGCTAAGAATGGCGCCGCTCTCTTCAATAGCCCCGTGCAGGTCCTCCAAAACCCCTGTTACAATCTGGCTCAAGTCCACCCTCTCGAAGTTCAAATGACCGCCGGACACCAGCGAATAGCTCAAAAGGTCCTGCAAAAGCTGGCTCATTCTCACGCCAGCGTACCGTATACGGCGCAGGTAGTCCAACGACTTTGGACTTAACTCCGCCCCAAACTTCGCCTCCAGCCTGTCGGAAAAGGCGATGATGGTGCGCAAAGGCTCCTGCAGGTCGTGCGAGGCGACGTGGGCGAATTCCGCCAGCTCGCGGTTTGTAAGCTCAAGGCTTTTTGCCGTTATCTCCAATTCGCGGATTTTTATCCTTTCGGTGAGGTCGCGCACGACGGCCACGAGGTAATCTTTCCCCTCCATCTCCACCACCGTGAGGGCTGTCTCCACGGGAAACAGCGACCCGTCCTTTCTCCTGTGGTTCCTTTCCACGATAAGGCCGCCGCTTTCTTTCACCTCTTTTACCCGGTCCTTCCAGATGAATGAGCCTGGCTCCGTCACGATAATGTCGAGTATGCTCAAACCGGGCATCTCCTCACGGGTGTAACCAAGCTGTTCGTGCGCCGCTTTGTTGAAATCCACAGGCCGCGCCGTCTCCCCGTCCATGATGAGGACAGCGTCGCTGGAGAGATCAAGCACGTTGTGGAAGAGTTTCATGCGGTTCTCCGCCTTCTTGCGCTCGGTGATGTCGTGATTTGTAGCATAGACGTACTTCCGCCCATCCAATTCAACCCCAACCAGGCTCACTTCAACGTCAATCAAGGCGCCGTCCTTGCGCCGGTGCACGCTCTCAAATACGCCCTGGCCGTCCAGGTATTTTTTCATCCCTGTCCGTAACTCATCGGCAGTCATTTTAGCTTCCCAATCAAACACGCTGAGCTGTAGCGCCTCCTCCATCGTATAGCCCAAATGACGACAGAACGAATCGTTGGCTTCAACGAGGTTGCCCTGATCATCCAGTATATGAATGCCCTCAAGGGCGTTCTGCATCAATACCTGATTGCGCCGTATCATGGAATCAGCCTTAAGCTTCGCCTGCTTACGCTCCGTAATGTCGCTTATCACGGCGTACCATTCGGGAGTTTCGCTTTGCGTATCCCCGGCGACTGTCGCCTCCATAAACGCCCAAAAAAGAGATCCGTCCTGGCGCGCCATCCTCACTTCGAGCGTCTGGGGCTTGCCTGTCTCAAAGAGTTTTTTCCGGAACAGATAATAGATGTCCTGATCCTCGGGGACGATTAATTGGGTTAATGGTGTATTGACCAAAAGGTTTCGTGTGATACCAAGCAAATTAGCGGCTGTGAGGTTGGCTTCCAACACCAACCCCTGCTAGCTGATAGTGAAATACCCGACCGGCGCAAGGTTATAGAGGTCGAAATATTTGGCGCGGGCGGCTTCCAGATCCTCCTGCGTCTGGAGTAGCTCCTCATTTTGTATCTTCAGTTCGACCTGTTGCGTCTGCAGGCGCTCCTGCATGAGTTTGCTATCCGTTACGTCCTGCACAACCGCGAACATGCGGCGCGGCGCGCCGGATTCGTCGAACTCCACCGTGCCTTCGGCGTGGACTATGCGCTTCGTCCCGTCCGGCAGAACAGACACGCGGTCTACCACATAGCTTCCTCCCCCGGTGATGGACTGCCCTATAATCCGGTTCACCCGCGCCCTCTCCTCGGGCAGAACCGAATCCATGAACGCATCCATGGATGGAGTTATCGCGCCTGGTTCGTAACCGAGCACCCTGAACATCTCATCCGACCATGTAACAATGTCGTTTCTTATATCCCACTCCCAGTGGCCGATTCTGGCGACTCTCTGCGCCTTGGCCATGAGATTCTCGCTTCTGCGTAGTTTTTCTTCCGCCTGTTTGCGCCCGGTGATGTCCATCACGCCTGCAATGGCGCCTGCATAGTTTCCATCCTCATCCATGACGGGAGAAGACGACAGCGCGGTGTAAACGCGGATTCCATCTTTGCGCAGTAGCTCGAAGTCTAGTTGCTCTTTTATCCCCTGTTTGCGGCGCTCTATGTTTTGCGTGGCGATTGTCTTGCCGCGCTCGTCCATGAATGAAAAAACAAGCCGTCCCAGCATTTCCTCGACGGTATAGCCCAGCATCCGCGCCATGGGCGGATTGACAAAGGTTGTGAGGGAGTCTTTGTCTATCACCCAGACGCCTTCCTGCAGGCCTTCGATGAGCTGGCGGTATTTCTTCTCGCTTTTAACAAGAGCCTCCGCCGCCTTATCCTGCTCCCGGTAGCGCGCGTCCCTCTGCCGCCAGATGAGAACCATGCTCATCGCGGCTACTACGAGCATAACGCTGGCAAACGTGACAATCTGCCACAGCTGTTCTCTCACAGGCGCGTACAGTTCCGAGGTCTCTATCTTGGAGACCATACGCCACGGCGAGTCGGGTATGGCGCTCACTTTGGCGACAACCTGCTTCCCGCCATAGTCCACACCTTCCTCGACCCCTGTCTGTCCAAGAACCGCCTTGACTGCGGGAACTTCCGTTTTTGTCAGCGGTATCCGCAGGTTAAGGGCGGAATTCTTATTGAACCTGTTTGCATTGAGAAACAGCGCGTCATTGCCATCCCTGCGCACAAGCAATGTCTCGGCTGTTTTGGTGGGCGTGGGCCAGCGGGCGATAAATGGGTAGAGATGGGTTGTGGGATCAATCCTCAGCGCAAGAACGCCCAGAGGGCGGCTGTAGTCCGGTTCATCGAAGATGGGAACCACGACGGACAGATGTATAAGGGTCTCAGGCGTGTACCGATGAAAGTCTTGCAAAAAAACCCGGCCTTCGCGCAGGATTGCGGTGACATTCCTGGGAATGGTCGAATCAACCAGCCCCGGTGGCGCTTCTGGCGCCGACATACGCCGGATTCCCTGGGTATCGTACAGGGCGACACGGGCATATTGATAGGCTGTCGTATATTTACCCATCCATTCCTGCAGTTTTCTATGCGCGTCCGTATCCTCCGGTTTTTCCAAATAACGCCGCACCAGGGCGGAAAAAGCCGCGTTCTTGAACAGGACGGCTCCATCCCCCAACCGCTCATTGCGCCACAACACAAGTTCGCCAACTTTCAACTTCGCAATGCCGGAAAGCTCGCCCTCCACCTCAGCGCGGAAATTCCTCTCGTAATTCTGGTAGTTGATGTAACCAGTCATGGCGATTCCTACCGCCATGATGGCAAAAATCAGGATGAAAGCGTAGCCGGAGCGGATATCGGCTCGTTCATTAACGCTCATGGGCGCCCTCATCTCTCAACACCGGGGCCGAGTCTGCCCCAAGTGTAAACGAAGGAGGGTGCGGCGCTACACCACCACACAGCCGGGCGGTACGCGCGCGCGAGGAGCGAACGCAAGTTAGAGAGAGAGAGAGAGAGAGAGAGAGAGAGAGAGCAAGAAGCTGGCCATTGTCATTTGATCTCTCCTTTTTCCTCCCCTTAGCAAGGGTAGGTGGCGCGGCCTCGCGCCGGAGGGGTTGCCCCCCTGATAAGGGGGGTGGCCGAAGGCCGGGGGGGGGTTAATTAAACCCCCTCGCCACTTCGTGACGGTCCCCCTTGGTAAGGGGGACAAAGACGTGGTGAAGAACAACCGCCGAGCGATTTTGTTGAGCGTTAGCCGAAGATCAAGGAACTCCCCCGGCGCTTTTTTCAGCCGGTCTTCCAAGCCGTCACCGTAAAGGATACGGATTCGGGACGAATCAACTCCATGCGCAGTTTCCATAACCAGACTTTACCTCACCACACCACATAACAATTATACGCAAAATACGAGCCATAAGTAATATTTATCAACTGATTGATTTGCAAGCTTGTTCAATATAAGCCGAAATTTATTACGTTCAATTAATAAACACAACTGCCTGTTTTTTGGGCGCGGTCGTTGTTTTCACACCCCTCACCCGGCGCTCTTAGGCCCCCTGGCAAGGGGGGCGGTGAGCGATAGCGAACGGGGGGGGCCTAACCCCCCGGAGCTTCGCTCAGAACAACGGATGCAGAGGCTTATCGAACCAGAATCTCTTTGTCTCCTGTCCCGACGTCCCCATGATCTTCCAGTTACCGCTCTCTTTCATCAGGGTGTGGTCGTTGTTGATCCAGTGGTCGAGCGCAGTGGAAAAATTGTCGCTTTTCGGCGTTCCCATGAGCACGCCGCTACATCGGATCACGATTATCTGCCCGTCGGAGCTTATGGAGACAAAATTCATGTTGTGTTGCGTGTGCAACTTGTCGAAGCTTTCGAAAAGCCGTTTCCAGATAAGCCGGACGGAACCCTTGTTGTGCACGTCGTTCGCGTAATTGTCGGAGTAAAAGCTCATCAGGCGGTCAAGGTCTTTGGCCGCTATAGCCTTTTCCGCGTCCATGAAGAACTGTGAGACTTCCTTCATCGTGTTATCGCCCACCAGTTTCACGGAGTTGGGGTCGAAATGGACACCGTGTCCAGAGTCAAGAGCCTCAGCCATGGCTTGACTTGGCCCTGACGGGGCAAAAGCGAAGACGAAAGAGAAAATGCCCGCCACAACCAAAGCGGCTCGGAAAACGGGCGGGCTGACATATTGCGATTTGCGTTTTACAGGATTGACTGACCTCATAACAATACCTCCGTGCTAGCCACATCGAGAGGTAACCTATGCGAGGGTTTTGATGTCCTCACGACCGGCTTGTTGAACGAAACAGGGACAGGGAGACGTAACTTCCATGTCCTATACCCTTACTTTGCATCCTCCATCTGTTTAAGGAAGCTTCACATATCGTCTTCATGCCGTTTTATTCAAACTGACCTGGCGTTTTGAGCCGCAAATTTTATCCATACCAGCGCAGGACGGCCGCCGCCATAAGCGCCGTAAGGCCCAGCGCAAACAGTATCTGCCAGGCTACAAGTTTCATATGCGCAGGCCAACGTGAGGCGGCCCGCAGGTAAAACAGCGCAAGGGAAAAACCGGCGAGAGCGCAACCAGCTTTGACGCCTAACGCGGCAAAAGCCACGCCGGATAGTTCTGGCAGATGGCTCTTCAGGTAATAGGTCGTCGCGCCAAACGCCGCGCCGCTTGCAGTCTGCGCCGACCATGCGAGAATCGCAAACCAGGCGAGTCCGCGTTGAACCGTCTCAGCCGTAGCGGAACTGTCGCCCGTTTCGGCAGAGTCAAGGCGGCGCGGCGCCTGGTTTACCCGGATTAACAACCAAGCCGCGGCGGGGCCGCCGACTACCGCCACAGCCCCCAGGTTGTGCGCCATCTGCACGCATGCATAGAGAAAATTTCCCATCGCTCCCTCCTTCTCACCCCTTGGAATCAGGATCAACGATCACTTTAATGGAGCGCATGGGCCCCGTGGGGATGTGGTCGCTGGCCACTATCTTGACGGTAATAATATGCTGACCAGAGGCCAACTTGGGTAATGTATAGGCGCCCTTGGTCTCATATATGCTGGGGCCGCTTTTTCCATCCACCCACACATGAAAGTGATCTCCGCCTTTGCCTACCGTTATCTCATAGGGCATTAGGTATTGCTCGCCAGCCTTAAGATGCGCGCCGTCAGCCGGGGAGAGAATCTTGATGTTTGCCCCCTCCGGCGAGGTGATATTGGTGGCCCCCGTCTTCTCCGCCTCGGCGGAGGCGAAGGTGGAACCCGACGGGGTTAACATGAAGCCTGCGAGCGCCAACACTGCTACAGTCTTGTTTAACATATGCCAGCTCTCCTTATAACTAGCTGTAGCCAAAACGACAAGCTCCTTACAACATTCCTTCGTCCCTGCTTATTACTTGGGGTCGGCGATCACGCTAATGGACCTCCTGGGTCCCGTAACGGCATGATCCTTGGCCACTATCCTGATGGAAATGTTGTGTTTGCCCGGGGTCAACTTGGGCAATGTGTATGTGCCCTTTGTTTCATGTATGCCGGGGCCTTTATCGTCATCCACCCACACATGAAAGTGATCTCCCCCCTTGCCAGGTTTAACCTCATAGGCCAGCGGGGATTCCATGCCAGCCTTAAGATGCGCGCCATCAGCCGGGGAGATAATCTTGATGCTTGCCCCTTCCACTGCGGCGATACTCGCAAGCTCAGCTTTCTCATCTTCGGCGTAGGCGAAGGTGGAGCCAGGCAAGGTCAATATGAAGCCCACAAGCGCCAATGCTACGATAGTCCTGATTAACATACGCCATATCCCTTATAAATTGGGTTATATAAACCGGCTTTTCCCGGATGACCCTAAACATTGAGCCATCATGCCGATACAGGCTCTTTTTCCGCATTCTGCCGTGTTGTCCAGTTAGACTTTATACTCACGCCGCTTTGCGAAGATCGGGTTTGACGACTTTTTTCAGCTCGAATCTTCCATCTTTTACCTCGCCCACCTTTTTCCCATCTGAGAATGATAGGGGAGGTACGGTTGTTAGCGTAGCGACGAACCAAAACATAAAGAATCCGTAGAAAACCAGGTAGCCCATTGTAAGTCTCTCCAACTAAAGTCTATGTCCATGCGGAGCGCTTTATATCCACTCAACGCCGAATGTTCTTGAATAAATCTAAAGCATAATTTGCGCCAATATAAGCAATTGAAAATTATTGGGTGATATTATGGGGCGGGAGGCTTTTTCAGACATATTTGTCGTTTGCGGGACAGTTATAGCGCAAAGTTACGTCCGCTGGCTATAAACCGTGACTTCATCATCCTGCTGTGCGCTCTATCAGATGAACCTTTTATTGTTTACCCCCGAAGCTCATTGCCAACGTTTGCCCGAAAACATCAAATGTAATCGGCGCGGCGATGAAACCCAAAGTTCCAGGTTTATCCAGCGTATTACAAGTTCCATGCGTTCACCGGGAGGCCAGTATGCGCTCCAGGCTCCCTGTGTGGTATTTGCCGCTCAAAAATTCCTCGGTCTTCAAAACGTCCAGATGAAGCGGGATCGTCGTCTTTATACCGCCAATATGAAATTCCTGAAGCGCGCGGCTCATCTTCGCCAATGCCTCG
>Ga0315281_10001128_pt1 | contig 39029 bp, 26 predicted proteins | sample YL17G07_0_MG_FD_204540 | JGI IMG/M metagenome (GOLD analysis project Ga0315281, IMG submission 204540) | Sediment microbial communities from Yellowstone Lake, YNP, Wyoming, USA - YL17G07_0 | ecosystem: Environmental > Aquatic > Freshwater > Lake > Sediment | place: USA: Wyoming | collected...
TCGCTCTTGCCCGCATCGAAGTCCGGCGCTGTCGAGAAGAGCTCCATGATCTTGTCGGCGTTCAAGCCGATCGTGTGGAGGAATGAGACGATCGCGAACCTTCCGGTGTGAGGCACGTTCTCTCCCGAGCGCATCATCGTGAGTATCGTCTTCATGCACGGCGGGAACGATGCGTCGTCCACCGGGCCCATCGACCCCTCGATGAACTGCTTGCGCTTGGCCTCCATCTGCCCTGAGAAGGATTTCGCGTCCTCCCCGAACGCCGAGATAATGCCGTCGGTCACCCTCCTCGGGAGTTCCAAGTTGATCTTGTCGTTCAGCCTCTGCCGCAGCACCCTCGCGAGCTTCTCCTTGGATATCCTGACCATGCCGGAGAATATCTCCTGGTTCACAAGCTTCCATTCCTTCGCCCTTATCGATGAGGTCGCCTCGAGGTATTTGGTGAAATGGACCAGGTAGCCTTTCTCTGTGCAGCTCAGCTCGACGTCCAGTTCGCCCGCGATCTCTACAAGTTCGTCATCGTCCTCGGAGGTCAGTCGGCGCTCTAGGAGCATCGCCTCGCCCAAGGCGTACCTGCTGATCAGGTACCTGTCGCCCGAGCATGAGACGATCATCCTGGCGATAGGGTAGCTGAGCATCTCTGCCAGCTGGTCGAGCTCCTTCGGGAACGGCCGGTCGTCCACCGCGCCATTTTCCACCGCCTCGCGCACCCGCTCCTTGCCTCGTACCCTCGCAGGCTCATAGGCCATGTCGCTCAGCAGCAGGTCGAGGTCGATCTTGCGCCCCTTGACGGTGTCCTCGGCCCCCTGGAGGAAAGGGTACTTTGCGAAGAACTTCAAGCTCCTGTTCAGCTGATCCCCTCCTTGGGAAGCCGTATGAACTTAGATATCTCCTCGAACGCCTCATCGCTGTCGAGCGCCTCGAGCAGCTTGCCTGCGTCGGTGATTGGCCGCGCTAGCACTATTCTCCTTGCCCTTTTTGCACCTATCTTCGGGATAGAGGAAAGTGCGGCCATCGGCACCTTGTCCAGGTCCAGCGGATATTCCACCCCGGTCACGCTCCTGAAGCCGTGCCCTGTTATCATCAAGTCGACGAATCGGTCTAGCGGGGACTTATATGACATCCCTACAAGTATCGGGTAGCTGCCGACCTGCCTTCCGAAGGTGACATTGCCCTGACGCAGCTCGAGGTAGACTTCCCTGAGCACGGTCCCATATGGGACCGTCTTCTCCAGCATGGGGCGGTCGATCTCCTCCCTCACCCAGTTCTTGAACTTGATGAAGCTCGAATGGTCGACCTCCTGCGCCTCGAAGCCTTTCCTCGATGGGATGACCTGCCGGATGTTTATCCTCCTGAGAAGCATGTCCCTGCCGACGACCTCCTTGAGGAATTCCTTGTCGACTTCGTACGTCGACTTCGTCTCCCCTTTCAGTCCGAAAAGGAAGTTCAGGCCGGGGAGCAGTTTCGGCATGCCTGTCGTCCCGATGTCCCTCCCTGCCCTGTTTATGATTGCTATCGCCTTGAGCACCTGCTCGGGGGTAGCATTGAGGTTGTTCTCCGCCTTGACCTTAGGGTCGGTGGACTCTATGCCGAGCGCCAGGACATTTCCCGAAGTGCAGTTCTCTGCGATGATCTCCATTATCCTCCCGGATTCGTCGGGATGCTCGGCGATCACCGCGGGGTTTGCGTTGTCGAGATGCAGCACCTTTGGATGCGCGGCTTCTCTGACGCCTTTCAGCAGGTAGTTTATCATCCCTGGGGCCGGCCTAGGCGTCTCGCTCTTGCCGACGTCCTCGGCCATGTAGGATATGAAACAGGACTGCCCGCCGATCCTCAGATGCTTGACGCCTGCTTTTGCCAGCGCCTCCGCCTCGGAGATGATCGAGTCTGGATTCCTGAACTCGACCTGGCCGTAGCCAGGTTCTATGCAGAAGGAGCAACCGCCCACATGGTGCCTGACGCACCCGCGGTAGGTCTGTATCTCTGCGATCAAGGGGCCTCCGATATCTGGATGCTCCCTGCATATCGCCGCCCCCAGCAGAGACCAGCTGTCGAACTCCTCCAGGGTCCGCCTCCTGTCGACGGTTCTGCCACTTCTCGCGAATTCTTCGACGGCAGCGTCCACGTCCTTCGAGACCAGCAGATCGAAAGCGCCGCGGAGGTCGTCATCCGGGAAGTGCGCCGCTATCGGGCCGCCCAATATCGCTGGTGAGCCGGCTTTCCCGGCTATCGCGATCAGCTCCCTCTTGGATGCAGGTGCGTCCCTGAGATATTTTCCGGGCACTGAGCTCCCGCCGATGGCAACGAGCAGATCGCCTTTGGGGACCTCTCTTCCCGATCGGACCTGCCCGATGGTGATGTACTCGACTTCGGCGCCAGCCGATATCGCGGCCCCCGCGGCAGCCCTCGGATAGGGAGAGATATACGGTGGGACCCCGAGACAGGAGGGTTCGTCGACATATCCATCCAGTATTACGATTTTCATAGCGTCACGGCCAAGCTTTTAATGACTATGTTTAGTTACCGTGGAAGGTAAGCGCGATATCTACTTATTCAATGAACATATTCGAGTTCCATGCCTGCAATAGACGAATATAGAGAAAAATCTCTCGATATTCGTCATGATGCGGCGGAGTGATATTCATGGCAGATTGTTCGAAGACAGCCAAACCTACGGAGAAGAAGGCCGTCGAGAAGATGGATGTTGAGGCGCTAAAGGCGAAAGCCTATGAGCCAGCACGATTGGCGATGATCGCCCACCCTTTCTACGAGGGCAAGATCGAGATCGTCCCGAAGTGTCCTGTCAGGAACTTCCAGGACTTCGCGATTTGGTATACCCCGGGCGTAGCGGAGCCTTGCAAGGCGATCAACAAGAACATCGAGGATGCTTACAAGCACACTAACAAGGGCAATATGGTAGCCGTAATATCAGACGGCACCAGGGTGCTCGGTTTGGGGGACATCGGCCCAGAGGCGGGTCTGCCGGTGATGGAGGGGAAGGCGCTCCTGTTCAAGTACCTGGGAGGCGTCGATGCATTCCCGATCTGCCTGAGGGAGAAGGACCCTGACAAGATAATCGCAATCGTAAAGGCGCTGCAGCCAACCTTCGGCGGTATCAACCTCGAGGACATATCCCAGCCGAAGTGCTTCAGGATACTCGAGACATTAAGAAAGGAGTGCGACATCCCAGTCTGGCACGATGACCAGCAGGGCACTGCCGCGATAATCACCGCAGGGACGATCAACGCCCTCAAGTTCGTCGGCAAGAAGATGAGCGGAGCGAAGATCGTGCTCTCCGGGGCAGGGGCGGCAAACATCGCGACCGCGAGGGTCCTCACAGTCGCTGGCGCGAACATTAAGAACATAATCATGCTCGACAGCAAGGGGACGCTGCACCCTGGCAGAAGCGACATTGACAAAATCGACTGGAAAGAGAAGTGGTACATCGCCACCAACAGCAACAAGGAGGGCATCATTGGCGACCTGGCGACTGCGACGAAGGGCGCCGACGTCCTGATAGCCGCTTCGAAGCCTGGCCCCGGAACGATCAAGCCTGAGGTCATCAAGGGGATGGCGAGCAAGTCTATCGTTTTCCCTGTTGCGAACCCGATACCTGAGATATGGCCATGGGAGGCGAAGGAGGCTGGAGCCTATGTGGTAGGCACCGGCAGGAGCGACTTCCCGAACCAGGTCAACAACTCGCTCGGATTCCCTGGGATATTCAGGGGAACGCTGGACATCAGGGCCAAGACCATCACAGACGAGATGTGCGTGGCGGCTTCGTTCGAGCTCGCGAAGATCGCGGAGGACAAGGGGCTGAGCCCGGACTACATCATACCGAGCATGGACGAGTGGGAGGTCTTCCCGAGGGAGGCCGTGGCAGTAGCCCTGAAGGGGATCGAGCAGGGCGTAGCCAGGTTAAAGCCGAGCAAGCAGGAACTCTTCGAGAAGGCGGAAAGGATGATAAAGAGGGGCAGAGAAGAGACCCAGCTTCTGATGAAGCACGGCTTCATCAAGCCATTCCCGAGCGGCTGAACGCTAACGCCGTCCAGAAACCTTTTCGAAAACCCTTTATCGCTTTTGATTTTCCTGACGTATCAGATCAGGCTCATCTCAAGCAGCTCGACGCTCTGGATCCCTTCCACGCCGGAGAGCGCTGCCTCCGTCTGATCAGAAAGCCCGCTGGTATCTTTCATCACGACAAGGACCTCTATCGCGGACAGACCGAACGCAAATGGTTTGGTCGAAACTTTGTGTATCTTCACGCCTTCTGGCAGGGCGGCCCTGATCTTCGCGGTGATATCGTCGATGTTGGCATCTGGAGAATCCGGCAGAACCCTGTATTGAATCGCCACGTCGCCCATTCTCGCATCCTCACGGGCCGGAGAAACCGCACTTCGGGCAGACGTAAACGACGCTCTGGTCCCTACAATTCGCACATCTGCCGATCTCGAACGCGCCGCAACTGGGACACATGAAAACAGTGCTCTTGTCCATCACCAGTCTTCGACCGCAAGATGTGCATATCTTCTCGTTTGACAACAGCCCAATCAGCCTCAGCGAGGTTCGACAAAGTTCAAGATGTATTTAACCGTGATTCTTATTTTTCACATAGAGCCTGTTTTTTCGGTGTTATTATTGCTGGGAGAATGGAGATTTACAGCGTTTATTATTGAGATTGTGGCCGTCATAGCCAGTAACCCCTCGATTTCCTGTGGAAAAGAGCGGGGGTCTCGACCCCTGTGTTTCTGGTGCAATTGCTGGTTAATTTCTTGCCATCCCTGGAATGTGCCTCATAGGCCGAAAGGTGAAATATACGGATTCGGAGGATACCCTCCACGCATGATAGCTCCCGAAAGCGACGAAGGCACCGATAAGTGCAAGCTTGAGCCACCTGGAGCCGTCTGCGTGTCGCTCCCTTACGAAGGCAAGCCAGTAAAGATACATGGCAAGACCCCGCAGGAATTCATAGCGACCTTGCAGAAGTCGGCGGTCGCGTGGATAAATTTCACCGTCAAGGATATTGAGAAAGAGGGCACCGAAATCGCAATGAAGCTCGGGTTCAGCGCGACCTTGGTACCGACGCTTCTCAAGGGGTACTACGCCTGGATCGAGGACTATGATACCGAGATGGGGATCATGGTGCCGGCGGTCATGATTACCGGCCTCGACCTCGAATGCCACCCGCTGATAATACTTGTAAGGAAGGACCTCATAGTCACGATACACAGCCAGGAGGTCCAGAGGCTGATCAACTTCGCCAGGTACGCGGATCATTACGCGAAGAGATTCCCCTCGGACATGCCGGTACAGGATAAGCTGACCATGATGCTCGTCCGCATCCTAGACGAGAACAACAATGTCAACTTCGAGCAGCTCAGGGAGATCGAGGAGCATGCCGACGAGATGAGCAAGCTGCTCATGGATGCGTCCTCCTCGCGGACAATGATAGGCAAGAAAGTCTACGAGATGAAGCACACGCTGATCTCCTATCTCAACACCCTTTGGCGCACGCTCGACGTGCTGCACACGCTGAGGTTCGGCGATTCGGATCTGATTTCCGATGACCCCAAAGTGCTCTCACAGGTCGGCCTGCTGGCCGACGACGTCAACAGGCAGATCGCACTCAGCGAGCACATGTCCTCCGTCCTCGCATCCGGGCTCGAGGTGCTGCAGGCTCTGTACAACAATCAGTTGCAGATTCTCAACAACAGGATGGCACTGACGATGACTTGGCTCACCATACTTGGGACGGCGGTGCTCGTTCCAAACACTTTGGCGACCTATTTCGGGGCCATCAACGGGGTAGACGATACCAGAATGCTTTTCTATACGAGCATTCTTCTCGTTTCCACTGTAAACGCTACATTGTTGGCCTATTGGTGGGTCTTGCGGAAAGTCAAGGTCCCCAAGCAGGCGGACGATGTTTCCCGGTGAGCTTTTCCCTGGAAGATGAAGAGCGCACTGCGTTGGCAACTTCCCCTCGGAACGGGGTAGAATCGAATAAGTTTTAAATACCAGAAGTGGCTAGCCGGAGAAGCTAATGCATCCTGAGGGAAATCGCTCGTCCAGGGCCCGTAGCTCAGCTAGGTAGGAATCTTTTCTGTTTGAGAGAAGACTCCCTAGAAAGAGCATCTGCCTTTTAAGCAGATGGCCCGGGGTTCGAATGGGTACGCCGCCGAGCGACGTGCCACGAAATTCCCCGCGGGCCCGCCAGGCTGCTCGGCGAGAGGGATGAATCGGCATGATGCGAAAGAATTCGATTAGGGCAGGTTATCTCGTTATGAAGGGGGAGTGAAGATGGCTGAAGAGTTTAATGTCCTCGAACATGAACTGGTGCCTGAGCACTATCTTCTGAAGGATGATGAGGCCGTGAAGACCCTTGCCGATCTCAAGCTGACAAAGGATCAGCTCCCGAAGATAAGGCTGAGCGACCCGTGCGTTATCGCCTTGGACAAGATATGTGGCCCGGTGATAGAGGGGCAGATGATAAGGATCATTAGGAGCAGCCAGACCAATGGCATCTCCGTTTGTTACAGGCTCGTAGTTCGTGGGTGATTCCATGCGTACCTTGGTTGAAACATACTTCAAAGAGAGGAGCATCGTCAATCATCAGATCGCCTCTTTTGACGACTTCCTTGCAACGATAGACAACCCGAACAGCAGAATGCAGAGAATAGTTGACAGCACTAAAGCTTCGCCGGAAGACGCCGAGGGCGGGGTCTTCAGGCTGGACCCTGACAGGACCGGGGGCAACGTAATAGAGATTCGGTTCGGCAGGAAGCGCGATGAGCGCACTGGTGCCATCGATTCCAATGCTGCGCCGACGATAACCGTAGCGCGGCCGATGATACGCGAGGCGAACGGCGCTTCCCACGACCTCTACCCGATGGAGGCGAGGCTCAGGAATCTGAACTACTCGGCGCCGATATTCCTCGATTACACGATAATAGAAGACGGCATAGAGCGCGAGCCGGAGCATGTGCACATCGGTGATCTGCCCATAATGTCGCATACGAAGAAGTGCAACCTCCACGCCGACAGCATGGACGTCGACAGGGAGCCCAGCGAAGCGGAGCACAAGGAGCACCTGGTGAAGCAGGGAGAAGACCTGTGCGACTCAGGAGGGTATTTCATAATAGGCGGTTCTGAGCGCGTGCTGATCTCGCTCGAGGACCTGGCGCCGAACAGGGTCATGGTCGAGGTGAACGAGAGGTACGGGACGCGCATCGAGGTCGCCAAAGTGTTCTCGCAGAGAGAGGGCTACAGGGCGCTCACGCTGGTCGAGAAGAAGAGGGACGGCATGCTCATGGTATCGGTCCCGGCTGTCTCGGGCCAGATACCGCTCGTCGCGCTGATGAAGGCGCTCGGAATGGAGAGCGACGAGGACATCTACAAGGCAATAGCCTCGGAAGAGGCGATGAAGAACATCATCTTCGCCAACATAGAGGAGTGCCAGAACAAGAAGGTCTACCCGCCCAACGGGATATCCACGACCGAGGATGCGATCCTCTACCTTGAGAGGAAGTTCGCGACCGGACAGGCGAAGGAGTACAGGATCAAGAAGGTCGAGAGCATCATCGACAGGTCGCTGCTCCCGCACCTTGGAGACACCAAGGAGGCGCGTCTCAAGAAATCGATCTTCCTAGGAAGAGTCGCCAGAACCGTCCTTGAGCTTTCCCTTGGGAAGCGCGGAGAGGACGACAAGGACCATTACGCTAACAAGAGGCTGAAGCTGGCCGGGGACCTCTGCGAAGACCTCTTCAGGGTCGCATTCAGCAACCTCGTCAAGGACCTCAAGTACCAGCTCGAGAGGAGCTACACGAGGAAGAAGGAGCTCAGGATCAGCTCGGCGATAAGGCCTGACCTCCTGACGCACAGGCTCCTGCACGCCCTCGCCACCGGCAACTGGGTCGGCGGAAGGACCGGCGTGTCGCAGCTGCTGGACAGGACCTCGAACATGTCGGCGCTCTCGCACCTGAGGCGCGTCACTTCGCCGCTGACCAGAAGCCAGCCGCACTTCGAGGCAAGAGACCTGCACCCCACTCAATGGGGCAGGCTGTGCCCGAACGAGACCCCAGAGGGTCAGAACTGCGGACTTGTCAAGAACTACGCCCTCGTCATCGACGTCTCAGAGGGTACACCGGAATCCCAGCTCGACTGGATATTGAAGGACCTCGGCATGCAGGAGGTCTCGGAGCATATCGCCAACTCGAACAGGGTATATGTCAACGGGGACCTAGTGGGGCTTCACTCCAAGCCGAACGAGCTGGTCAACGAGATACGCTCAAGGCGCAGGAGCGGCGTGATCTCCCACGAGATCAACGTCCGCATTGACGAGAAGATGAACGAGATAGTGATCAACTGCGACGAGGGCAGGCTCAGGCGCCCGCTGATCGTCGTCAAGAACGGGAAGACGGCATTCAACAAGAAGCACGTCGAGGAGATGGCGTCAGGCAAGATCCAGTGGAGCGGCCTCATAAAAGAGGGGGTCATCGAGTGGATCGACGCCGAAGAGGAGGAAGACGCCTACATAGCGCTGTTCGCCTTCGACCCGCCCCAGAAATGCAAGCACTGCGACGCATACCTCTCGAGGACCGATGTGGAATGGATCAACCCCGGAGAGGATGGGATGGTCAAGCTGAAATGCCTGAAGTGCGACGGGCTCATAGAGGTTCCCTCGAACCTCAAGAAGGATCACACGCATCTTGAACTTGACCCGATGGTCATACTTGGGGTCTGCTCGGGCATGGTCCCGTATACTGAGCACAACTCCACCCCGAGGGTGACGATGGGGTCGGGCATGGCCAAGCAGTCGCTTGGAGTGGCCGCTTCGAACTACAGGCTGAGGCCGGACACCAGGAGCCACATGCTTCACTACCCGCAGAGGCCGATGGTCAGGACGAAGACGATGGACTTCGTGAATTTCGACAAGAGGCCCGCGGGGCAGAACTTCGTCGTCGCTGTCGTTTCCTACCATGGGTATAACATGGAAGATGCGCTCATAATCAACAAGGCATCGGTGGAGAGGGGACTCGGCCGCTCGTCGTTCATGAGGACTTACAAATCCGAAGAGCGAAGATATCCTGGAGGTCAGGAGGATCATTTCGAGATCCCGAGCCCTGACGTCAGGGGCGCGAGGACGGATACTTCTTACAACAACCTTTCCGAGGACGGGCTCATCAGCCCGGAGCTGCTCGTGAAGGGCGGGGACGTTCTGATAGGCAAGACTTCGCCTCCCCGTTTCCTAGAAGAGGAGACGGACTTCCTGACGCCGCAGAAGAGGCGCGAGACCTCCGTCACGGTGAGGAGCGGCGAGACCGGCTGGGTCGACAGCGTCTACCTCACGGAGTCGGAGAACGGGAGCAGGCTCGTAAAGGTCAAGGTCAGGGACCAGAGGATACCGGAGCTTGGGGACAAGTTCGCATCCAGGCACGGCCAGAAAGGAGTCATAGGCCTGGTCTGTCCAGAGGAGGACATGCCGTTCACAGAGGATGGGATAGTCCCGGATCTGATCATAAACCCGCATGCCATCCCTTCGAGGATGACTGTGGCGCACGTTCTGGAGATGATCGGCGGCAAGGTCGGCTCGATGCAGGGCAGGATCATCGACGGCACGCCCTTCAGCGGCGAGAAGGAAGAAGCGCTTAGGAAGACCCTCATCGAGGTCGGATTCAAGGACAACTGCAAGGAGGTCATGTACGACGGCAAGACCGGGCAGAGGATAGGGGCCGAGATATTCATGGGGGTCATCTACTACCAGAAGCTGCACCACATGGTCTCAGGCAAGCTGCATGTCAGGAGCAGGGGGCCGGTCCAGATCCTAACCAGGCAGCCGACCGAGGGACGCTCGAGGCAGGGCGGCCTGAGGTTCGGAGAGATGGAGAGAGATTGCCTGATCGGCCACGGCGCCGCAATGGTGATCAAGGACAGGTTGCTTGACGAGTCCGACGGCACGCTGCAGTACGTCTGCGGCGACACGAAGTGCGGGCACATAGCGATACTCGACAGGCGCGGCGCGCTGCGCTGCCCCGTATGCGGCAACAACTCGACGATCTACCAGGTCCAGATGTCATACGCTTTCAAGCTGCTGTTGGACGAGCTGATGTCGCTTGGCGTGGTCATGAGGCTTCAACTGGAGGAGTTAAGATGATGGACGGTCAGATCATAAGCAAGAGGATATCCTCGATCAAATTCTCGCTGCTATCGCCAGAGGAAATCCGCAAGATGTCTGCGACGAAGATCATAACGGCAGACACCTACGACGACGATGGTTTCCCGATCGACATGGGTCTGATGGACCCGCACCTGGGGGTCATCGAACCGGGGCTCAGGTGCAAGACCTGCGGCCGCAAGGCGGACGAGTGCCCGGGGCACTTCGGCCACATCGACCTCGCGATGCCGGTCATACACGTCGGCTACGTCAAGGACCTCAAGAAGCTGCTCCAGTCCACCTGCCGCACCTGCGGCCGGCTGTTGCTGACCAGGGAGCAGGCCGAGGACTACACCAAGCAGATGTCCTCGCTGGAGGAGCTTGGCGGAGACACCATAGAGGTCGGACTCATCTCAAAGGAGACCGCGAAGGATGCGGCGTCAAGGACCGTCTGCCCGCACTGCGGCGCAGTGCAGCTCAAGATAACGCTGGACAAGCCAACGACCTTCAGGGAGGAGGGGCACAAGCTCACGCCCAAGGAGGTCAGGGAGAGGCTCGAGAGGATACCTGGCGAAGACCTGCCGCCGCTCGGCATGGATCCGAAGTCTGCCAGGCCTGAGTGGATGATCCTCACCTCGCTGCCAGTCCCGCCGGTCGCTGTCAGGCCGTCGATCACGCTCGAGTCAGGAGACAGGTCCGAGGACGACATCACGCACAAGCTCGTGGATGTCCTGAGGATCAACCAGAGGCTGCGCGAGAACAGAGATGCTGGCGCACCCCAACTGATCGTTGAGGATCTATGGGAGCTGCTGCAGTACCACATCACGACTTACTTCGATAACCAGACCTCCGGCATACCGCCGGCAAGGCACAGGTCCGGAAGGCCGTTGAAGACGCTGGCGCAGAGGCTGAAGGGCAAGGAAGGCAGGTTCAGATCCAACCTGTCCGGAAAGCGCGTCAACTTCTCGGCGAGAACTGTCATCTCGCCCGACCCGCACCTCTCCATCAACGAGGTCGGCATACCTGAGGAGGCCGCCAGGGAGCTGACGGTCCCGGTCCACGTGACCGAGACGAACATCGAGATAGCCAAGGATCTCACCAAGAGAGGGCCGACTCCATCCAACGTCCCATATGTTCCAGGCGTCAACTACGTCATAAGGAACGACGGCAGGAGGATCAAGATCACCGACAAGAACGCCGAATCCATATCGGAGATCCTCGAACCCGGTTTCATCGTTGAGAGGCACCTCATGGACGGCGATGTCGTGCTGTTCAACAGGCAGCCGTCGCTGCACAGGATGTCGATGATGGCGCACACCATCCGCGTCATGGACGCGAAGACCTTCAGGTTCAACCTCTCCGTCTGCCCGCCTTACAACGCGGACTTCGACGGCGACGAGATGAATCTGCACGTGCTCCAGAGCGAGGAGGCCAGGGCCGAGGCGAAGATATTGATGAAGGTGCAGGAGCAGATCCTGTCCCCGAGGTTCGGGGGCCCGGTCATCGGCGGCATACACGATCACATAACGGGCGCGTTCATACTCACCTACGGCGACACGAAGTTCAGCGAGGAGGAGGCCCAGCACGTGCTCTCCAACATCGGAGGTATGAAGCCGTCGCATCCGCACGAGGACAAGAATGGCAAGTACTGGACAGGCAAGCAGATGTTCGGCATGCTGCTCCCCAGGGACCTGCACATGACTTTCAGGGCATCCATCTGCCAGAAGTGCGAGCAGTGCAAGAGGGAGGAGTGCGAGCATGATGCCTTCGTCGTCATAAGGAACGGCAGGCTCGTGACCGGCACGATCGACGAGAAGGCGATCGGCGCTTTCAAGGGCAGGATAGTCGACAAGATCGCGCGTGACTACGGCTCGGAAGGGGCGAAGAACTTCCTCGACGCGGCAACGAGGGTCGCGGTCGGAGCGATAACGCTTCGCGGATTCACCACTGCGATAGACGACGAGGATATCCCGACCGACGCCAAGGCGCAGATCGAGGAGGTCCTCAGGCTTGCGATGGAGAAGGTCAACTCCTACGTCGAGGCGTACCATAAAGGCGAGCTCGAGCAGATGCCCGGCCGTTCCCTCGAGGAGACGCTCGAGGTCTACATCATGAAGGAGCTCGGCAAGGCGAGGGACCAGGCGGGTCAGATCGCGGGCCGGCACCTTGGCATGGAGAACTCGGCCGTCATAATGGCGAAATGCGGCGCAAGGGGTTCGATGCTCAACCTGTCCCAGATGGCAGGATGCATAGGACAGCAGGCCGTCAGAGGGGAGAGGCTCAGCAGGGGATACTGGAACAGGACCCTGCCGCACTTCAAGAAGGGCGACCTGGGCGCAGAGGCGAGAGGCTTCGTCAGGAGCTCCTACAAGAGCGGGCTCAGCCCGACAGAGTTCTTCTTCCACAGCATGGGAGGCAGAGAGGGTCTCGTCGATACCGCCGTCAGGACGTCGAGGTCCGGCTACATGCAGAGGCGGCTGATCAATGCCCTCGAGGACCTGAAGGTCATGCAGGACAGGACCGTCAGGAACACTGCTGGCACGATCATACAATTCTTATACGGCGAGGATGGGATAGACCCGTGCCGGAGCATCCAGGGAGATGCTGTCGACATCGACGACATAATCTTGACCGTGCTCGGAAAGGAGGGCGAAGAGCTAGCCGAGGTCACTGAGAAGGGCGTTGTCAGCTACGGCATACAGGACAGGGACCTTCTCGAGACTCCGGAGGAGCCTGAGGCCGAGACCGAGGAGACCGACTTCGAGGAGGAGGGTTGAAGATGGCTACCCAACAGAGGTCCGTAGAGGCGCTGGTAGAGAAGGGCATCGACGAGAAGACGGCCCTTCAGCTCGTCGATGGCGGGTTCACCATATCACGGCTTAGGAAGGTCACCACCGACAAGAAGACGAGGACGGAGCTCGAGAAGCTCATCGGGGACAAGAAGATGCAGAGGGTGATGCAGGCGATCAGCTCGGCCGCACTCAAGCCGAAGAGCGGCAAGGGGCACAAGAAGGCCGAAGTGAAGCGGGACAAGGACGCCCCGAAGCTCACGCTCCCAAAAAAGAAGTTCGCAGAGCTGACAGAGACCGATCAGAGGATCATGAAGATCCTAGCGGCTCACAAGAAAGCGCTGCCTAGACATGTAGTTCAGGAGATCTCCAAGCGCATCGAGCACGCCAAGATGAGCGACAGGATCGTCAAGCTGATCGTCGAAGCCGCGGCGGACAGGTTCGAGAAGCACATGGTCGACCCGAACGAGTCGGCTGGGATACTTGCCGCGCAGAGCATCGGCGAGCCCGGCACGCAGATGACCATGAGAACTTTCCACTACGCCGGAGTCGCGGAGATGAACGTCACGCTGGGTCTGCCCAGGCTCATCGAGATAGTCGATGCCAGACGCATACCGAGCACCCCGATAATGGAGATACACCTCGAGAAGTCCATAAAGGACGACACGGAGGAGGTCAGGCGCATCGCCACCAACATCGAGGAGACGGGCATGATGGACGTGGCCGACGTCGAGACGGACATCAACGGCATGAGGGTAATCGCTCACTTCGACACCAAGAAGCTCCAAAAGAAGGACATGACGGTCGAGCAGATCTTCAAGAAGCTCAACTCCACGAGGGGGCTGAAGGGGCTGGCAGAGGTCGGCTCCGATAACGCCTCCGTCGTTGTGAAGTCGGACGAGAGCTCCTTCAAGAAGCTGCAGAAGATCTATGAGGATGTCAAGAACTCCTCCCTCAAGGGGATACAGGGGATTGAAAGGGCGGTCATCCGGAAGGTCGAAGGGGAGTACGTCATATACACAGAAGGATCGAACCTGGCAGAGGTGCTAAAGATCGAGAAGGTCGACGCGAAGCGCACGACCACTAACAGCATCCTCGAGATATTCGAGGTGCTCGGCATCGAGGCCGCGAGGAACTCGATAATTGGCGAGGCTTCGCGCACGCTCGGAGAGCAGGGGCTTGTGGTCGACATACGCCACATCATGCTCGTTTCAGACCTGATGACGAACGACGGCGATGTGAAGGCGATAGGCAGGCACGGGATATCGGGAAGGAAGTCCAGCGTGCTGGCCAGGGCGGCTTTCGAGATAACATCGGCTCACCTCCTAAGGGCCGCGATCATGGGCGAGGAGGACAAGCTGGAAGGCGTGGCAGAAAACATTATAGTGGGACAGCCGGTTACTCTCGGAACGGGGGCTGTGAAGCTGGTCTGGACCCCGCGGAAGTAGTAAAAAATGAATGGTGATTAGAAATGGTGACGGATATCAGCAGATCACTGAGGACTGCAGTAGCGACCGGAAAAGTGAAATTCGGGGTTACCGAAACGATGAAAGCGGTGAAGAGCGGCACGGCGAAGCTAGTGGTCGTCTCCGAGAACTGCCCCGACAACGAATTGCTGTCCGGGAACATCGGCGTGAAGAGATACCTCTTCCCTGGAGACAATGTCACCCTCGGCGCCGCATGCGGAAAACCGTTCTCGATTTCCACGTTGGTCATCCTGGATCAGGGCAGCTCGGACATCATGTCGGCATTATGAGTTGATCAGATGCCAGAAATCACCCTTACCGGAGACACGCTGAGGTACATCTCACTCTTCGAGAACATCACCGGCACCCGAGTCAAGGACTGCATGGAAACCGAGGAGAAGCTCGTCTTCGTGGTCGAGAACGGGCAGGGGAGCCGGGCGGTAGGGAAGAAGGGCGAGCACGTCATCAATTTGAAGAACATCTCCGGGAAGAACATACAGGTCATCGAATACTCGGACGACCCGGAGACCTTCGTGAAGAACATCTTCCACACCTATCAGGTCCAGTCGGTTGCGATAGAGATGCGCGGAAGCATAGTGCACGCGACGGTCAAGGTAGATCCCAAGTCCAAGGGCAAGGCGATAGGCAAGAACGGCAAGAACCTCAAGATCGCCAGGGACATTGTCAGCAGGCACCACAACATCCAGAGCATCAGCGTCGCTTGATGAGGATCGGCTCCCTTTCGACCTCGAGCCTGTCCGCTGTCGGATATTCCTCTATTATGAAAGATTCCTCGTCTAGCTCGGCGGCTAGCTCCGGAAGGACCCAAGCAGCGACCTCGACTCTGCGCATCCCCTCGTTCGCCTCGATCAGCGAATTCGGGACCTTGAACTGATTGTGCAGTTGGTGCGCCGTAGCGGCTGGGTCTTTTGATTCGATTATGCCGAAGACCCTCGTCCCGTCCTTTGTGAGCAGGTCGAGCGGGCGCTTGATGTTCCTCCCCCGGCGCGTTATCCGCCTCCTCAGCTGGATGGAGTCCTTGAAGCTGCTGGAGCAATAGTGCACTGGCAGGCCGTCTGGGCTGTCTGCGACCAATCTCAGCCCCATGCTCTGACTGCCCTTAGCCGCGCTTGAGACGTCGCCCTTCACATCGAAGCCGCGCCTCCTCAGCTCCTTCCAGTTGGTCTCGGTGAATTCAAGCTCGTTGAGGTTCACGAACGAGAGCTCCGCCTGCGAAGCGTAATCCAACAGGGTGCGTGTCTCCGACTCCATCCCCGGTATCAATGGCACTTCTATCCCGACGTCCATACCCGAATCCTTCGAAGCGGTCACGGCGGCATCGAACCTGCTCCCCCCTACCTTGCCCCACATGGATGCCGGCGGGTGGAACCGTATCTCGTCGAGACCTGACGATGCGACCGCTTTAATCGACTTGACGTCTGCCATTCCGGTGTACAGGTGGACATGATGTTTCGCGCCGAACTCCCCCTTCAGAAGCGATATGAACCCGGCGGTCTCCGAAGGGCGAAGCAGAGGGTCCCCGCCTGTGACCCCGGTCCCGGTCGCATTTATCAATCTGGCCTCCTCCAGGATGTCTTCGTTGCCTTTCACCAACAGCTCGTCCGCGTAGATCACCGCCTTCCCCTTCTTCTTCTCGGAAAGCGGGCAATAGAAGCAGCCGGAATTGCACTTCCCGGTCACCAGCAGCACGAGCTTCCCTCCGCGCGCGCAGTGAACGCAGCCCTGAGGCAAGTGAATCGAATATGCGGAACCTTTCAGCCATCTCCTGATTCTCACGGTTCAGGCGACCTCCCTGTTGCGATAAATAATATGCCATGTGAGAGACGATATCTAAATACCCAGGCTACGCGATAGCCCGTATGATGGTTCCGAAAAGCAGGATCATTCTGGCGCTCGATGTCGCCGACCGCGCGAATGCATTGAGGATTGTGGAGGCGGCACGACCCTACCTAGACGCCGTCAAGATAAACTGGCCCCTGGTGCTCGGCGCGGGGCCGGGTATAATAACGGAGGTGTCCAAGCTGTCGCCGGTGATTTGCGACTTCAAGATCGCGGACATACCGAACACGGACAGGCTGATCGTAGAGCAGGCGATGCGCCTCGGTGCTAGCGCCGTGATAGCCCATGGGTTCACCGGTTCTGATTCGCTTAAGGCGTGCGTCGACGCGAGCGGGGGGAAGGTGTTCGTCGTCACGGAGATGAGCCACCCCGGCGGCAAGGAGTTCACCCAGCCGAACGCTGAAAGGATCGCGGCGATGGCTAGGGAGCAGGGGGCGAGGGGGATAGTAGCGCCGGCGACCAGGCCCGAGAGGATCGCCAGGATGAGGGATATCGTTGGGGACCTGAAGATAATAAGCCCGGGAGTTGGAGCTCAGGGGGGCAAGGCTTCTGATGCGCTGCGCTCAGGGGCGGACTTCGTCATAGTCGGTCGTGCGATATACGAGGCGGTTGATCCCGCGAAGGCCGCCGCAGCAGTCTCCGATGAGATATCGGAATACCTCCTAGGGAAGGAGTGCGCGAAGGGTTGCAGCAAGTGCGGGAGAAACTAGTGTTTTTTCGGCCATATTCTGCGTCTGAAATCCCAGCGCGGTTGACGGAATGGGCATTTGGGGCATCCAGTCGATAGATTTTTCACGATAAGTTGTGCCTGAAAATGAATAACGTATTTATATGACCGTAATAATGGGTGGGATACTTTCAGGTGACTTTCTTTGGTAGACTCAGTTATACCTATCAATCAGTCCGCAGGCTCGACCGGGGGATTGCTCTCGGTCGCCCGCAAAAAGTTGAAGGAACTGAGGTACAGCCGGCTGATGCCGGTGTTCATAATCGTATTCATAATGATCATAGCCCTGTTCTTAAGAGCGTATTATTCATACGGGGATTCCGCCGATAACGGTTGGCTGATGTCCGGAGGTTCGGACTCGTACTATTATCACAGGCTCATGGAGCATGCAGCGACTACAGGAGAACACCTGCATATCGACCCGATGCTGAACTTCCCTGACGGGGCTCGCAACCCCAGGCCGCCGCTCTATACCTTCTCAGTCGCGGTGCCGGCAGTTGTGTTCCAACCGCTTTTCGGTGACCTGACAGATTCCTTAGGATTCTTCTTCATAACATCCACCGCAATCTGGGGAGCTTTGACCATAGTACCAGTATACCTCATTGCCAAGGATATATTCGGGAGGAAGTCAGGATACCTGGCGGCGCTGTTCCTGGCCATAATGCCTTCCAGCGTAGAGAGGAGTGTCGCGACCCTATGCGACCACGACTCGTTCGCTCTGTTCTTGATCGTTCTCACGGTCTACTTCCTGATGAAATCGCTGAAGGTTGCCGACACCTCAAAGTGGATCGATAATTGGACCAGCCCGAAATCCATAGGCAGCGGGCTGAAGATGATGTTCGCACATAATCACAAGTCGGTGCTTTATGCCGCGCTTGCCGGACTTTCATTCTCAGCAATAGCGATGGCTTGGGTCGGGTTCACCTATATTGAAGTGATATTGCTAGCGTCGTTCCTAATAGAGATTCTGATCAACAAGTTCAAGGGCGTCGACTCTACGACGCACACCATGCTGTACCTGATAATGTTCGGGGTCGGCTTCTTGGTTACCTTCCCGGTCTACCATCAGATGGACCTGGCCAACATGGACATCCCTGTCTACCTGTTCCTGGCGGCGCTGGTCGTGGGTATCCTGTTCTCGGTGACAAGGGACCTACCTTGGGTCGTTGTCATGCCTCTCCTAGCAGTGGTGCTTGGAATAGCTCTTGCGATAGTTACGGTGGTATTTCCCGCACTTGGGGAAGCTATATTCTCCGGCCAGGGTTATTTCGCAAGCTCCAAGCTGTATGAGACCATCGCAGAAGCCAAGGCTCCGATATTCAGCCAGCTTGCCCTGTCTTTCGGCATAGTTACGTTCTACCTATCGCTGATCGGGCTCGTTCTAATGCTCTGGAAGATTCCGAAGCGGCTTACCGGAGACTTCATCATCATCACGGTATGGCTGGCAGTCGCCATATTCATGGCTGCATCTGCGGGAAGGTTCGTTTTCAACGCGTCGCCGGCCTTCGCACTTTCGTGCGCTTGGATAACCGTGCTGATAATCGACCGGCTCAATTTCAAGAAGGCTGGCAAACTCATCGACGGCTCTTCAGGATCTTACATTCAGAGGATTCGGAAGAGCATAAAGATAAGGCATTACGTCGGGGCGCTGTTCCTCGTGTTCATGCTCATCGCGCCCAATGTATGGTTCTCCCTAGATGCCGCCATCCCCAGCAACGACAAGGGTGCCGCGGATAAGGACGTTTATAATTCCATCCCGTCGTTCATGCGCCCGGCGACATACACTAACAACTCGATATGGTATTTCGGATCATTCGGGTTTAACCTGCCGATGCCGGAAAACTACTTCCCGGCGTTCTGGGATTGGTTCGCTCAGCGGGATTCAAATATTCTTCCTCAGCAGGATAGGCCTGCATATGTCTCATGGTGGGACTACGGGTTCGAATCGATAGACGCAGGCCACCACCCGGCAGTCGCAGACAACTTCCAGCAAGGATACCAGATAGGCGGGAACATATTGCTGGCCCCTGGCGAGGAACAGGCAATTGGTCTGATGACCGCTAGGATGGTACTCCCCTCGATGTACAAGGCAGAGGTCCCGAAGGAAATCGGTGACATGCTGACGAAGTACGGCGCATCCCCGACGCTAATCAAGGATGTCATCCATAACACCTCGAAATACAAGAAGGTGGTTCTTGCCGACCCTGGTCTCTACGACCCGGCGACCCCGGACATCTCCCCCACGAACGTAATATGGCGCTACCTGGGAGTGTACTTCGCCAGCCTGACCTTGGATAAAGAGGTAGACCTCTACAGAGAGCTGTGTAACTACCTCGGCGAGTCCATTGGGTACATCAGCGTAGACTCCAGGCTGCTACCTAAGTCGTACAATGATGTTGGAGTATTCTACGCTCCTGCCAAGCTGACTGACAGGTACATAGACGAGAACGGAAACCCGGCCGACTATTTCGTTATCGCGGCGATCGACGAGAATGGGAACAGCTATTCGTTATCGGAAGCGAGAACCTTAACAGATGTGAAAATCACGAGTTACGAATTAGTATACAGCCCGATGTTTTACAAGACCATGCTGTACCGAGCTTATGCTGGATTCGCGCCAACAGACGCGGGGCAGGAGACTAATGACGGCATACCAGGCCTAAGCGGAAAGACAGCGCAGACGGCCCCGATGCCGGGCTGGAACCTCACCCACTTCATGATGGTCTACCGCACATGCTACTACAACCCGATGAGCGACGGTAGCGGGGTATGGACAGCCATCTCCCTAGAACAGGCTCTAGACTATGACACAAAGATAAAAGCAAAGGAGATGGACGGCGTTGTCGATCTTTCCCCGGTCAACGCGTATCAGGCCGGAGTAGTAACCTTGAGATACTATGACGGAGCCGTCCTTTCCGGAAGGATAACCACGCCCGAAGGGTACCCCGCAGGAGGAATCCGCGTGACTGTGCAGGATGAATGGGGGGTGCCGCACCAGTCTGTATTCTCAAATGCCGAAGGGGTATATTCAGTGATATTACCGCCGGGGAAGGACCTTGTTACATTCTCAACGGGACTTCCGGATACAAAGACGCTGATAGCTCGAACCACGCTAACATCATTCGAAGTCAATGTCAGCGAGGAACAAGGAATGAGGAAAGATGCTGACTTAAACGGCGACAGTATACTGGACTGGCAGATCATCCACAATATCCAGATAAATGCAGGCATTTTGACTGGCAATGTATTCTGGGATATCGACAGGGACGGGAACTATACGAGCGCGGATGTCTTAATCACGAATTCCACGGTCACTGCCTATAACACGCAACTTGGCATCAATTACCGAATAAACGCAACGACCGGGGCGTTCAAAACCAACCTGACTACCGGGACTTACAGACTATCCACCGTTGTTAACGGGGTAGGGAAGGAAAGTGAGAGCACATTCATAATCACCCCCGGGATCGAAACGGACAGGGAGATTGCCAGGGTGCCGTGCCAGATTAACGGCACGGTTAGATTCGAAGACGGGGCGCTGGCCTCTGGATCGGTTGTTCAGATATTTGCAGATGGGGACGGTTACCCGAACTTTGCAAATGCGACCACGGATGCTTCTGGGAATTATTCAATTGCGCCTGTCCTTCCTGGAAGTTACATACTCTCGGCGTCATACAGAGGCGACCTGGGAACGACTTTCCAGAAGAGCGTTACACTGACGACTACGGATACCGCATTAACAGTGGATTTCATGGTAAAGCAGAGCGGTAAAATTGACATTAGAGTGATTGGGATTAACGGGGAGCCATTCCCCTACGCGCATGTCAGTGTCACCAACGCATTCGCTCCTTTGGATTCGACAATGGTGGTAATGGATAGCAGGGGGCAAGGGATATTCACCGTGCCCGGCGGGACTTATTCGCTCATTGTCCACGAACCAGTAGGTGATGGGATTGCCGTCGGAGGTTCGAGTGCAATAGTAGCTGTATTCGAATCATCTGTTGTGGATATTGTGCTTAGCAAGGGGCACCTCGTCTCAGGGCGTGTCCTTAATGCAACTTATCAAACTGATTCCACACAGACGACAATTACTTTCCAAGATGGCCTTGTTGCATATAAGACGGCCACCGACCTGCAGGGGCGTTTCTCGACACATCTACCTGCTGGAGACTATGATGCGATCTTCAACGGAAATACAATCAGTCTTGCTACAAAGAAGGTTGAAGTTCCGACTACGGGGATCCTAAACATTCAGCTATTGACAAATGCAACGCTATTTGGCCAGGTCTGGAATGACCAAAATGAGAACGGCGCCATGGATAGCGGAGAGTTTGTTTCGTTCGCGGATATCTCGGCGGAATTGCCGAGCGGGGTTATTGTACGTACACAGGCTGATTTCTCAGGCAGGTTCGAAATGGGCGTGCCGCAATACTCGACATTTAAAGTCTCAGCAGCAGCGCAGGGCTACGAAGACGGTGGCTGGGTATACGCGACATCATCTGGCTTGAACGCATCAGTCGTTCTTGAATTGGATGTTGCCCCGGTAATTATCGACGGAATAATCGCAAACTCAGGAATTCCGTTGAGGAATACTCTCATCGAATTCTTCAATGATACCAGATATGTGAACTTCACTTCTGATTCCAACGGAGAGTTCTCTTCCACGATATATCCGGGGATATACGAAGTGAAGGTCGCATCGCCGATGTCGCCTGGCAGTTCGGCGTACTATTACATTGACAAGATGATTGCGATATTCTTTGGCACCAACATCCATGGGCTGGAACTCAGCGCAGATTTGCGTATTAAAGTAGGAGGCACGATTCAGGGAGTGCCGGCAAACAGATCAGTGGTTTTGTTATTCAATGGACCGACACAGAAGGGGCTGAATGTGTTCGGCACATTCGAGACCTATCTAGCTCCAGGCAGCTATGTCTTGTACGCATACGACGATGACATCAAGCGGCTGGCGAATATTTCTACCTTTTACGTTTCATCCTCTTCGACTAATATCACGATAGCACTCACGGCTGCGCAGCAAATCCAGGGCGAACCGCAAATAGGCCAGAGACAGGGAAATAGAACCCTCCTCCGTATCACGGATCTAGCCACCGGCATTGTCGTCAACACTACCCTCCAGCCTGGCAACCCGTTCATGGTAGTCCTACCAGAGGGGGAATATGGCCTCTACTTCGATATGAGATTCTACGAGGCGGTAGGGGGCACCCAGAGATTCTACAAGATGACGAACGAGACGGCTATCTCGTTACACAATTACATGGCCATTTACCCGATAATGACGTCAGTACTTGACAATTCCACACTGAAGATGCGAATAGTCGATCAGTACGGCAACCCGATCAGCGCCGAGGTACTCTTCCTCACAGAAGACAAGAGGTCCGTCTTCGAGGCCTATACGAGCGACGCCAACGGCATGGTCGACTCATCCATCCACCCGGGGCCCTACAACATCTATTTTGCTGACAGCGAGACTGGCAACTCGTACTTCGGACAGGTCACTGTGAGCTTTACTGTACCAGTCAACCTCAACATCACGGCTACGCCGGGCAATAAGCTGACCGTGTTCTCTACCGCCGAAGGCAGTACCAGTGTTGGCAGCGTGATACTAACTATAACGAATCTTGACAACGGGGCACTGTTGCAGAACTCGGAGAACTTCGGCACGAACAGCATAACTACGCTCCTTCCGGATGGCAACTATAGAGTTGTAGCTGACTCTCGCAAACAGGAAAACGGGAAGGTGATTTCGTATTCTGGCAGACAGGATGTGAAATTGGCTTCAGATACGATTGTCAATATTGCGCTGGCCAGACAGAACTCGTATGACTTCGAAGTGAGTTTGGATTCGACCCAGAAGAAGACTGCTGCAATCGGCGACTCCGTCGAATACTTAATGAAGATCACCAACATCGGCAATATTCGTGATTCCTATCTCTTTTCCGGCTCAGGAGAAGGGCTCTCTTTCTCTTTCCCGAGCGATCAGATTCAGCTAGACTTTGGACCCAGCGGCAGCACAACATATGTTCCAGTCACAATAACGATTAGCAATAAGACCCAGGTCGACCACCAAGACTTCTACATCTTTGCTACATCGACCGGCAACTCCTCCATCAGGAGAAGTGTCTTGATCGAGATGGACATACTGCCATCCTATTCCTTCTCTGGCTCCGCTGGCTTAGGCGGAAATGTGAACGGTTCGCTGTTCTTCGGAGAGATTAGCGTCTTCAACACAGGAAATGCAGTAGACAACTATACACTGACCATACTAAATACAGAAGAACTCCAATCAGCTGGTTGGGAGGCGAAGATCAACGGCCTTGAGAATCTGACCGTGCCGCTCGACGATATAAGGCCCGGCCTATCTCAGGTCGTAAACGTCACCATGAAGCCGATCAGGGGCGACCCGATAGGGAACATCTCGGTGGCAGTAATGGTGGTATCCAACCACACCTCGGTTTCAACTGTAATATACGCCAGCCCATCGATTCCGGACTTCGGCCTGAAGGAAGGCGCCCCGATAATTGGCGATGGGGTATTCACGAACGATATATTCGCAGAGAGGGATGTTGAGAATATCGTGCTTTTGGCAGTGATGTTCACGCTGCTTGCCTCGATATTCATAATGAGGAAGATCAGGTTCGGGAGGTTCTTGAGATGAAGTACCACGGCATGCTAGTCGCGCCTTTCCTCGCCATCCTGATGCTTGCAATCCTCGCCCCGATGGTTTCAATCGATTCCCAGGCGAGCTCTGGCAAACCAACGGAGTCGATGCTAATTGATATTAGGTTAGACGGGGCGGATATGATAGGCGCCGGTATGGAGGAGACATTCACCCTAAGGATATCCTACGCCTATCCGGAGAGGATATTGAACTTCTCTTACTTGGCGGAAATGACCGGAGCGAACACCACGGGAGGGAGTGTGACCCCGGAAAACGCGACCTCTGGAGAAGGGGTGTTCAAAGTCGCTATCCGCGGGCCGATAACCCCCGGAAAGATTACCATCAAAGTGAATGCGACCGCAACCGAAGCAAGGAACACCTGGTACAGGGTCAAGGAGTTCGAGATTGATATCGCTAAGCCCATCTACGTGAAAGCAAAGCTGGTAAACAACGGCGATGTGGCGGTGACCGGCGTATCCGTCAAGATGCTGGTCGACGGCGAACTCATGCAGACGGAAGAATACAATCTGACTGGCAGACAGACCATCGATTTGAACTTCAGCTGGGTGGCCGCGTCCATTAGCGAAGGAAAGCACACCGTGACCCTCATGATAGACGATTCGACGAATATAATCGACTTCTCCAACGGAGACAACATCCTTACGCTCGATGTTTACTATTCCAATTCAGGCAATATATTGCGCGGCGTGCTAGTCTTGATGATAGTCTTTGTAGCAATCATTCTGGTTCTGACTTTCCTTCAGAAGAAGGGCGGCTCGAAGCGCACAAAGTGATTCTAAGCCTGCGGCAGTTGCACCAGGAATACAATCCCCCGCTCGGGGTGACCTTGCTCCCGATCCTCCGCCCACACCTTGCCGCCGTAGAGATCGACCAGCGACTTGACAATCGATAGACCGAGCCCCATGCCCCTTGCCGGTTCATGCAGCTTAGGCTTATGCGCCCCTAGGAATATCGACCGCTTCCTCTCATCCAGTATGCCGGGCCCATGATCTGCGATCGAGACGCGCCATGACTTGGTTTGCGATTCTCCCGTCACTTCCATGCTTTCTTTGAGCCCGACTTCAATGAGCACTGAGTCGTGCATATCGAATTTGATCGCATTCATGAATATGTTGTGGAAGAGATCAGGCAGCAGATCGTTCGCCATCACGAATGCCTCTTTCACCTCGAAATTGAAAGAAAATATGACCGTCTTCGACGGGAAGATGCTCGATGTCTTAGCCGATTGCGTAGATATGGTCCTGGCGAGGTCTATCCTGAGCATGTTCTTCCTGTCGGCGCCCCTTATTGCCGACAGTTTGCGTACCTTTTCCACAAGAGCAGCCGTCTGCTCAACCTGCCTCAGCGCGCGATTGATATATTCTCTCGAAGATGCTTCGTCCGGATCACCTGCCGCGAGGTCGAGATAGCCCCTTATCGCCATACTGTAGTTCATCAGGTCGTGGAACATCAGTCTGTTGAGGACATGGACGCCCTCCTTCGAGATATTCGCCTCGGAGTAAAGGTGAGCGTTCTCGATTGCAATTGCAACTAGCGAAACGAATATCTCAATCATCTCGATACTCTCCCTGGAGGGTATCTTGCCATCCATTGGCTGATCGACATAGATAACGCCGATTGTCTTTCCAGTTCTGTCCAGTACGAGGAAGGCCAGGTCGTCGAGGGCGTGCCAGGAATCGGGACTTTTCCGGGGGATATCCAAGAGCTTCGAGGCCTCCGCCTCGTCGTTGAAGATGAAGTACTGGGAGAAATCGTCTGGAATCGCCTTCTCTGCAGGCTTGAAATGCGCCAGATACCCGATCCTGTACTCGGGCCTGGTGTCCCTCTCAATTACCTCCCGAGGGGTTTTGAGTTTTCTGGCCCTGGCCACCTGCGCATCCGTATAGCCGCTGAACCCCACCCATTTGTAGCATCCTTCAGCCTCATCGTAGAGCGTCAGGGTGTTGGACTTCAGGCCGAACATATCGTAGATCGAGGTCAGAACCTTTTCTATGAGATTGGACGGGTCGGTGATAGAGAGAATCGAGGTCGCGACCGCCAAGATTTGCGATATCTGCGCTGCGCGCCTTTCCTGTGTCTCGAGCTGCCTCTGCTCCGTATGCCTGACACTAGCTAGCTCTATAGCAACGGATGCCATGGAGGCGATGATATCCAATCCTGCCACCGTATCTGCCGAGAGCATCCTGTTGTCGGATGTGCTCGTGATATAGAGATATCCGATCTCCTTTCCGAAGCGATCGATAAAGAAGAAAGAGACCCTGTCGAGAGGGTGCCAGGCACCTTCGTCCTCCCTTTTTTCAGTGACTTTCTCCGGATGCAGTGTTTCTAGAAGATCTTTGTCGTCGACATCGGAGAAAAGCTCGGCAGGATAGAGCCTTGAGAATCGGCTAAGGGGGCGGGAGTACGGCGCATCGCCCCTGATGAACTCAGGGGTGTATGTGATCTTCCTCTTCATCTCGGCGACTCGCTCTTGGGGATATCCGATCACACTGGTGGAAATGAATTGTCCGAATTTTTCATCAAAGATGAAGACTATCATCGAACTTATCGGGAAGAGGCTTGTCGCCATCTTGACCAGCTCTTCGATGATGTCATTCTGTTGCTCTATGAAGAGAAGGCTGAGGCTGCGGAGCAGCATCGCATCGGATTGCCCGTCCAGTCTTGTAATCGTTTCAGGCTTTTCGGCGCCTGCTGAGCCTGCACTACCGGCGCCTTCCGCGGCCTTAGGCTCCGTTTGGCCTTCGTCATTCTTCATTTAGATCCTTCCTAAGCTGCGACATCTGAGCGGAGAGGATCAACTCCCCCCTGCACTTCTCGACCAGGCCTCTGGCTATGTCCTGCTTCCTCTTGGTCGCGATGAGCGCGTCAGGATAGTCGAATGTCATTAGAATGGAAAAGAAGTTTTCCATCTTCCTAAGCATTGATTCGGCCCCGGGTACGTCGTCCTTCATAAGGCGGTGCAGGAAAACTCTGCGCAACTCGCCGATCGAATCCCCCAGCCCAAGGACGAAGGCTTCGTCCGTCACCCCGACCTTCTCTGGCGTCGGCGGGTCGACGTCTATTATCGCGGCAGAGAGGATCTCGACCTCGGCCAGCTCCTGCTCGGCATCGACGGTGTAGCCTGAAGCAAGAAGATCCGGATAGTCAGCGAGCACTTTCTTCAGCTGTAGGTGCATCTTCTTCGCTGCCTCGATGGTCTCTTCTGGGTCCCTGCCCCCCTGGATAGACGCTATCGAGCTCCTGCACTCCCGGATGATCTTCCGGGACAGCTTGAGCGCGTCCTCCCTTGCGGACTCCTTCTTGTCAAGGCGCCCCCTCATCTTCTTAGCAATCGAAGTAAGATCAGGCATGCCTGGCCCTCCCGAGCGAATTCATGTGATCGACCCTTTTCTTGATCAGTGGCGGCCTACCTATGTCATGCCTGACGAAGACTTTGCCCTTCACATGCGATACGGCCGACTCGCACATCTTCTCGGCCTCTTCGATCGAGCTGCCAGTACCGACGATCCCGACCGATCTGGAAGCGGTGGTGAATATCCCTTCCTCAGTTTCGTTGACTGCGGCGTAGTAAAGCGCGGCGCCGGTCCTCCGGATGCTCTCCTCGTCCACCTCTATCCTCTGGCCTGAGAGCGGCTTCGTCCCATAACCCTCCGGCACGACGTATTTGCAGACTGTCGCTTCGGCCGAGAAATGGCATCCGGTCGAGAGAGTTCCTGTGGCGATGCCCTCGGCGACCTCTAGGAACGAATCACAGAGTATCGTGAGGACGTTCATCGCCTCCGGGTCGCCGAGCCTGGCGTTGAACTCGATTATCTTGGGGCCGTCCCTGGTGAGCATGAACTGGCCATAGATTATCCCCCTGTAGTCCAGCCCCTCGGACTGCATTGCGCCGTTGACTTTCCTGATCAGGTCGAGGGCGCTGTCGTAGTCTTCCCTGCTGACGAATGGAAGGAGGTGGTCGCAGTCAGAGTACGAGCCCATCCCGCCTGTGTTCGGGCCCGTATCTCCCTCGTAGGCGCGTTTGTGATCCTGGACTGCTGGCATCGGCATCACGGTCTTCCCGTCGCAGAAAGTCTGAATCGTGAACTCCTCCCCCTCGAGCTTCTCCTCGAGTATGACTAACCTGGAGGCATCCGCCTTCCCGCCTATGATCTCGCTGCAGTACTGCTTGACCTCGGCCATCGAGTGCAGGTGCTCGCCGAATATCTTCGCCCCCTTGCCACCAGTGAGGCCGGAGGGCTTGACGACGACTTTTTCCCCGTTCGCGTCGAGCCAGTCGTTTATCTTGTCCATCGAGTTTGAGGCTAGGAAATCGATAGAACCGGGGAGTTTATGCTTCTTCATCAGGTTGCGCATGAACTCCTTTGAAGTCTCCAGCCTGGCTGCGGATTTGGAAGGACCGACCACCGGGATCCCCGACTCCCTCAGCGCGTCCGCGAGGCCTGCCTCGAGGGGCGCCTCAGGCCCGATGAATGCCAGCTCCACTCCCCTCATCTTGGCGTAGCTGAGTATGCTTGCGACATCCGTTTCGTTGACAAGCGCGAACTCCTCGGATAGCCTGGCGATCCCGGGGTTCTTGTTCTTCATGCAGGCATAGAGCTTGGCCCCGTCGCGCTTCAGGGCCTGCGCGATCGCGTGCTCCCTCGCGCCCCCTCCTACGGCCAGTACCTTCAAGTCGCCGCTACCCCCGTCATCAGTCGGTGGATGCTACTTACCCTCATAAATACATGGCTCTTTGGAGGGCCATTGATGGAAATAAATAGTGTCCCTGACAATGCGGAGCGGATATGTCGGGAAAGTCGGCTTTGGAGCGCAATTTGGAATCCAAGGGCATAGAACCTGGGGATTCGGTCGAGGTCGTAACATCAGATGGCCGAGTCGTGCAGGGCGTGCTGATGCCCCATCATGAGTTCAGCGACGAGAGGATTGTCACTGTCAAACTGAAGAGCGGATACAACGTCGGCGTAGAGCCAAGAAGCGAGGACGCCGTGAGATTGATCGAGAAGGCGGACAGGAAAGTTGCTGGGAAGAAGGCCAGGATTATGTCCACGGAATCTTCCGAGACAGCTGCATCTCCCCTGCCCCCGGTGTCGATAGTCAGCACGGGCGGGACGATTGCTTCCTACATCGACTACAGGACAGGTGCCGTCAAGCCTGTCATCACTGCCGACGAGCTGGCTAGCTCCGTGCCGGAGTTGACGAGCATCTGTTCCCCTAAGACGGAGGTGCTGTACTCGGTTCTCAGCGAGAACATGAGGCCGGAGAACTGGCGTAACCTTGCCGAGAGGGTCGCCGCGCACCTGAACGACGGCTCCAGGGGATGCATCGTGCCCCACGGCACCGACACGCTTGGTTACACCGGGGCCGCTCTCTCGTTCTCCCTTTCCAATCTCACCGGCCCGGTGGTCCTGGTGGGATCCCAGAGATCCTCCGACAGGCCCTCTTCCGATTCTACGCTCAACCTGCTGTCCGCGGCGAAGTTATGCATGGATTCGGACCTTGGCGAGGTGGTCGTCCTGATGCATGCTTCGACCGACGACAAGGGGTGCGCGATACACAGGGGGACGCGCGTCAGGAAGTGCCATTCCTCGAGGAGGGATGCATTCGAGAGCGTCAACGAGCTCCCGATTGGTACTGTCGAGGACGGGTGCGTGGTGCTCCAGCGGGAGCATGAGAAAAGGAGCGGCGGCAAGGTCCAGGTCGATGCGAATTTCGATGATGGGGTCGCAATGCTCAATTTCTACCCTGGGCTGACGGCGTGGAAGTTCAAGAAATACACCGAGGGGGCCAGCGGCGTCATAATCGCTGGCACCGGCCTGGGGCACGTGCACCAGGAGCTGATACAGGAGATCGAGCGGCTGACGAAGGGGGGCATACCGGTCTGCATCACGACGCAATGCATCTGGGGCGCGGTCAACCTAAACGTCTACAGCACAGGCAGGGACATGCTAAAGGCAGGGGCCATACCGTTAGGGGACATGCTGTCCGAGACGGCCTTTGTGAAACTGTCCTGGGTGCTCAGCCACACTGATGATTTGACGAAGTGCCGCGAGATGATGCTCACGGACATGAGACGCGAGATGGGCGAGCGGAGGTCCCTCTGATGCCGGACGATTTCTACCGATCCGTCGGCCTCATGGTCGGAATAGAGATCCATCAGCAGCTGTCCACCGGCAAGCTCTTCTGTTCCTGCCCCTGCGGGCTTTCAGAGTTTGTTACGAAGAGGTTCGACAGGTCGCTCCGCCCGTCGCTGAGCGAGATGGGGGAGATCGACCGAGCTGCCCTGGAGGAAGCTCAGAAGAGGATGCGCTTCACATACGAAGCTACGGAGTTCGACTGCCTGGTCGAGGCCGACGAGGAGCCGCCGCACTCTGCCAGCGAGAAAGCGATACGCACGACTTTGCTGTTATCGAAGATGGTTGGCGCGACGCCTGTCGACGAGATCGAGTTCATGAGGAAGATCGTCATCGACGGTTCGAACACTTCCGGATTCCAGCGGACCGCCCTCGTCTCGATGAGCGGCAAGCTGGACCTCCATGGGAGGAACATCGGCATAGACACCATCTGCCTGGAGGAGGATGCTGCCCGCCGGATCGCCGAGGATGGGCAGAACGTCATATTCAGGATCGACCGCCTCGGCATCCCTTTGATCGAGATCGCGACTGCGCCGGACATGAAGACCCCCGAGGAGGCGCGGGAGGTCGCCGAGAGGCTCGGCACCCTGCTAAGGGCGACCCGCATGGTCAGAAGGGGCATCGGGTCGATAAGAGAGGACCTGAACATCTCGATTACCGGCGGCGCAAGAGTGGAGATAAAGGGCGTCCAGGAGCTCGCGCTCATCCCCGAATATGTGCAGAGAGAGGTGATGAGGCAGCAGGCGCTGATAGCCGCCAAGGACGAACTCGTAAAGCGGGGGATTAAGGAGATCCCCGGTGTAAAAGTCGACGTCACAGTGCGCCTGTCCAAGAGCGGGAGCAGGGTGATACAGAAGGCCGTTTCCGGCGGCGGGGTCGTTCTTGCTGTTAAGCTGCCAGGATTCCATGGCCTAATGCGACCGGATCCCGATGGTGTCAAGCGCCTAGGAAGGGAGATGGCGTTCCACGCAAAGGTCGCGGGAGTGGGCGGGCTGTTCCACTCGGACGAGCTCCCCGATTACGGCATGACGGACGAGGAAGTCAAGATAATAAGGGCTGCTGTCGGGGCAGAGGAGGGTGACGGTTTCGCCATCGTGGCTGATTCCGCGGAAAAGACTTCGGCGGCGCTGGACAGAGTGATCATCAGGGCGCGCCAAGCGCTCATCGGCGTTCCCGAGGAGACGCGCGATCCGTTGCCCGACGGGACGAGCGCGTACAGCAGGCCGCTCCCTGGGAGAGCGAGGATGTACCCGGAGACGGACGTCCCGCCGATAAAGGTCAGCAAGGAGACGATGGCCGAGATAGGAATGATGATCCCGGAGCTGCCAGAGAGCATCGTGAAGCGCCTTCAGGAGAAGCACTCGCTGAGCAAGGAGCAGGCTGAGGCGCTGGTCAAGAGCGGTTTCGATTTACTGTTCGACGAGATCCTCGCGGCAGGGCTCTCGTCCAAGCTTGTCGCAAGGACGCTGATCAACACATTGCCGGAGCTGGAGAGCGAGGGCCTCGATATCGGCCTCGTCACGAAAGAAATCCTATCGGATGTGCTCGGAAGGGTCGAGCGCGGCTCTTTCTCGAAGGAAGGGGTGCCGCAGCTGCTCAAGCGTATGATCGGACATGATGAGTGCGCCGACGATGCGACGTGCGCGCTGAAGCTATGCGGCACGAGCGACTCGCAAGTGGAAGAGATCATAGACCGCATCCTCGCAGAGAAGAGGGATTTCGTCCTAGAGAAGAGGGAGAGGGCGGCCGCCCCGATCATGGGCTTGGTCATGAAGGAACTCAGGGGCAAGGCTGACGGGAAGCTGCTGAACGACCTCCTGACCATGAAACTCAACAAGATCCTGGGGGAGAAGTAGCCTTTTTTCATCTTCTGGCGAGGATCAGCTCGTATACGGTCAGATCCTCGAAGAAAATGTGCGCCTTCGCTGCGATCCTGCAATCATACCCAAGACTTCCGACGGACTCCTCGAACCTCTTTGAATCCGACAATGAGGAGACGAGCGTAACGGCCTTCCCTCCGGCCGCTAACCGTCCCTTGCACTGCTCGATGAAATCCAGCGTCAGCTCGATACCGGATTCCCCTCCTGTCCAGCGCCGGTCATCCGGCGCATCCTTTGGGAGATAGGGAGGATTGAAGGCGATTAGATCGAATTCACCCTCGATTCCTTCTAGCAAGTCGCCGACTTTCACATCGATATCGAGATGGTTCCTCACCGCATTCGCCTTTGTGCATCTCGCGGCATCGGCGGATATGTCCGAAGCGGTGACAACTGCGCCGGCCTTGACGCAATGCAGGGCGATTATGCCGGTCCCACAGCCGATCTCCAGCACCTTGTCCCCCTTCGAAATGGATATCGCTTCCACCATCAGGCAGGAGTCCTCCGCAGGCTCGTACACCCCTTCCTCGCAAAGCACTTCTATTGCTGGATCGAACCTCATAACATACTGCTCATGCGACTAGCTAATTAATATGGCTACCGATATCAGTCCGTTCCGCTGGCAGGAGACATGTTATGATTGATTCGTGGTTTTCGGCTGTTGCGATTGCTGCCATGATAGGCTGCCTCGTCTACCCCCTGCTGAAGAAAGCGCCTTCCTCCTTGACAATCGCGATAGGGCTCTTTGTGATATTCCTGATCGAGCTGGCCGACTACCAGACTGTCATAACGGATCTGGCGTTCAGACCCACCTACATTCAGAACGGAGATTCGATATACACGCTGTTCACGTCGATTTTCCTACATGCGAACTTCTTCCACTTCTTGTCGAACGCGTTCATACTCGTGATGATCGGGCTGATATTCGAGGAGAGGATCGGCGCCCACAGGTTCATCGCTGTCTTCCTTATCGCCGGCCTGGCGGGAAACCTGGTCTACGCTCTGGCCAACTACGGCGATGACGGGCTGGTTCTAGGGGCATCCGGAGCCATATCAGGCATCCTTGGCATGATCCTCGTGCTATACCCGCGGGAGCGCACTGGGATGATGATGTTTCCCATACCGATACCGAACCTCCCCGTCTGGGGGTTGGTCCTGCTGATGATGGCGTGGCAGTTACTGTTCATCATAGACCCATCTAGTCACGTCGCATGGCAGGCGCACGTCGGTGGCTTCATAGCCGGCGCAGCGGTCACGCCGCTCGTCATGCGCATGGGGATAAAGGAAGGAGGAGCCAGGAGCGAGGCTATTGACATAATGCTGTTCGCGAGCACCCCCAAGGAGAGAGAGATAGCAGAGCGCATAAGGGGGGAGAGCGTTCCTGGTGTTAGGGATGCGTGGCTCGAGGAGCTCGCCAGGACCGCGAGGTGCCCGAAGTGCAAGACGGGACTCGTCGCGTTCCGAGGCGGCCTGAAATGCGAGTCAGGGCATCGATTCAGGGTAGGGAGGTGAAGCTGTGCGGGTAGTCGTGCTGAAGAGCGGATCCCTGCTCCGCGAAGGGGCAGATGTGAAGGATGCCAGGTCGAGCGTCACGCTCATAGATTCTGGCAAGAAGCGGATAGTCGTCGACACAGGGCTTCTAGGGGAGGACGGGGTGCTGACAGACGCTCTAGCTGCGAGGGGGCTGTTGCCCACAGACATCGACTTCGTCGTGAATACGCATCTCCACCTGGACCATTGCGGATGCAACCTCCTTTTCAGGAAATCCGTGTTCTACGCCGACAAGAAGGAGAACCCGCCTGTGCATTTCAGGCATACGGAGGACGGGCAGGAGCTGATTCCCGACGTCAAGTTCCTTTCGACCCCGGGCCACACGGAAGGGTCGGTCTCGGTGGTCGTTGAGGCCGACGGAAAAAGGTATGCCGTCGTCGGAGATGCCATACCCACCGTCGAGAACTATGAGACCATGACCCCTCCTGCGATCAATATTGACGAGAGGCTCGCGAAAGAGAGCATGAAGCGGATACTGAAAGCCGCCGACTACGTGATACCAGGGCACGGGGGCATATTCGAGGTAGACCGATAGCCTTTTTCAATAGCAACCCATTGGAGATGCGAGATGAAGCCCCCGAGAGAGATAATCACGGAATGCCCTGCATGCGGTGCTGAGACCGCCCATGAGATACTGGGAGGCAGGGTCGTAGGCAAGAAGAAGTTAGTGCTGAAATCCTCTGTGAAATGCTGCGAGTGCGGGCACGTGCACGCAGTCGAGATCGCTGAGGAGATGCCGATAGCCGTCCCGATAGTCGTGAGCTGGATGGAGGAATCCGCCCGCTCGACCGTATCTCTGCCCCCCTCCGAGGAGGTCGAGGTCGGAGAAGAGCTGTACCACGACGGGCACAGGGTGCTCATTACGGACATAGAGCTCAAGGGGAGCCGCCAGAAAAACGCGAAGGCCAAGGATGTTGTCACGATATGGGCGAAGCGCTTCGACAAGATCTGGGTCAAGATCTCCCTGGACCGCCATGGCAAGGTCTACTCGAAAGATATCCTCGCGATACCTGAAGAGGAGTTCGAGGTCGGGGACATCATTGAGATCGAAGGGGACAGCGCCGCAATAACCTCGATAAGGATAGAGGGCAGGACCATGCACAAGGGCTCCGCCTCTGCCAGGGAGATCGTCCGGATCTACTCCAAGGGGATAAAGAGGCCGAGCACGCCGGAAGTACGGGTCAGGATATTGTGAGGGCTGGATGCAAATGCACCCTGCTTTTTTCGGCGACCGAAGGAAGGCGATGGTGAGGCGGCTCAGATCTGGCGGCTACATAAGGACGCCGAAGGTCGAAAAGGCCATGGAGGCCGTACCGAGGGAATTCTTCCTGCCGGATAGGATGGCAGAGGAGGCCTATGTGGACTCTCCTTTACCGATAGGCAACGGGCAGACCATCTCGGCGCCCCACATGGTCGCGATAATGCAGGAGGAGCTGGAGCTTGAGCCTGGCCAGAAGGTCCTGGAGATAGGGGGAGGATCGGGCTATCATGCGGCGGTGACGGCCGAGCTTGTGAAGCCGAACGGTAAGGTGTTCACGATCGAACGGATACCTGAACTGGCGGAGACTGCCAGGGCCAACATCGAGAGGGCGGGCTATTCCGACCTGGTAGAAGTCTTCCAGGGTGACGGATCCATAGGGCTCCCCGATAAAGCACCATTCGACCGCATCTTCGTGGCATGCGGCGCCCCAGGAATACCTGCCCCCCTTACAGAGCAGCTCGCAGATGAGGGAATAATGCTCGTCCCGGTGGGCAGCAGGCACTGCCAGGACTTGATAAAGGTGAGAAAAAGGGGAGAAAAAGTCACTCAGGAGAGCAGGGGCGGATGTATATTCGTCCCGTTGATAGGGGAGCACGGCTATGATTGACCGGAGGGGATGACATGGAACAGTACAGCGAACCTGTGCGGGCTCTGAGGGTCGAACCCAGGCCGAGGATAATGCTAGTCGGAATAGGGCATGTATTCGACATAAGGGCCGCAGTCAAGGGGGTTGTGCACCGCATCCATCCCCAGACCGTAGCACTTGAGCTGGACAGCGGCAGGTTCGCCGCGCTGCAATCCCGTACGCGCGGAGACGGAAGGGGGCTTCCGATGACATACAGACTGCTCGCTAAGCTTCAGCAGAATCTTGCGGAGCAGTATGGGAGCGAGGCTGGAAGCGAGATGATTGCCGCTGCCGAGGCGGCGGCTGAGATAGGGGCCTCAGTGGAGCTCATAGACATGGATGCGCTGAAGGTCTTCAAGAGGATGACTGGGGCGATGTCGATCAAGGAGAAGCTGCTGATAGTTATGGGGATATTCATATCACTGGTCGCCGGAAAATCGGCCGTCGAGAAGGAGATGGAGAGGTACAAGTCCAACGAGGAGGGGTTCCTGGCCGATGTTCAGAGGGTCTGCCCTTCCATTGCAAGGGTCCTGATAGACGAGCGCAACGCTCACATGGCGGATAGGCTGAAGTGGATAGCTTCCAGGTCCAGCTTGACCTTGGCAGTGGTCGGGGACGCCCATATACCAGGCATAACCGGGCTCATTTCCGAGTTCGCGGATGTCGAGGTGCTCAGGCTGGACGACCTACAGAACCCTACCAGTGACGGACAGAACGCCCAGATGACGATGTCATTCACGGTCGGCGGCCCTGGCGATAAACCTTAATCCCGCACATCCGATACACTGCAAGACCCTATATGAAAATCAAGCTGATCAGCTGCCCTGAAGAGCCCGACAAGATATGCGCCTCAGCCGCCCTTTCCTGTTATTCTGAGGAGTCAGCCTCATCCATCCTAGAAGGGATGAACGATGAGAAAGCGCGGAAGGCGATTGCCAAGATAGTCGGAATGGGCCACCTATCGGTAATAGAGCATGCGAACTTCACTTTCAGCGCCGAGGGGGTCTCCAGGGCGCTCACGCATCAACTGGTCAGGCATAGGATAGCCTCCTACTCCCAGCAGAGTCAGAGATACGTACCTATGGACAGGGCGGAGTACGTCGTCCCGCCATCCATATCGGCTGACAAGGATGCGCGGAAGAAATATGATGATCTGATGGCCCGGATATGGACGTCCTATTCCGAGCTATCGAAGATGGTCCCGAAGGAGGATGCGAGGTATGTCCTCCCCAACGCCTGCAACACGAACATCACGATCACCATGAACGCAAGGGAGCTATGGCATTTCTTCTCGCTGCGCTGCTGCAGGCGGGCGCAGTGGGAGATTAGGAAGATGGCATGGATGATGCTGAAGGAGGCAAGGAAGGTCTCTCCGATTCTGTTCGATGAGGCCGGTCCAGGATGTGTACGCGGCCCGTGCCCCGAAGGGGATTACACCTGTGGCAAACCCCTCAGGAAGGGGGAGATGCCGCACGACTTCGACAATAAAGTCAAGAGTCACAAAGCCAAGATTGACTTGTGAATTCGAAATATGACACGAACATCAAAAAGAGTTCTCAGAGAATGATATAAAAATATTATAGGGGGAGGAGGGGCTATGGCCCCTCCTTCCTTTCTTAGGGTTTACCACTTCGTTATCGACGGAGTCCAGTCTATTGTGGTCGGGTAGAACACCCAGTATTTGCCCGAACCGCCGTAGTCAGACCAGTAGTTGCCGTTCCACGAGTTCACGCCCGCCCCGGCAGTGTCGTATCCCTGCTTCGTGTTGCCAAGGAAGTTGTTGTGGGTGATCACGAACCCGGTGCAGCTATTCAGCATTATGCCGCGATAGTTGCCGCCGATGCTGTTCATGGTCACTTGGCCGCCAGTGCAACTCTTGATCTCTATGCCGTTCCAGGTCGCTACGCCGTTCAGCCAGACACTGTTGCCCGTTATCGCCGGGCTGCTGCAGGTTTCCATGTAGATGCCCTGCTTCAGGTTCCCGGATATGTTGTTGCCGGATATCGTTGCAGTCGGGCAGTTGATCAGTAATACACCGACCAATTTGTTCGACTTGACAACGGAGTTCATAACCTTCGGGCTCGTGGTGCTCTGTATGATGATGCCTTGCATGCTGTTCGACGAGACATCCGTGCCGTTCACCTGGACATTCGAGCCGAACGCATAGATGCCGTTTCCGGTGTTCGATGATACGACGCCTCCGATTATCTTAGGACTCGCCGTTGACACCAGATATATGCCTCCTAATGAGTTCAGCGTGGCATTTACACCGTTGACCTCGTTGTTCGAACCGGACCTGACCTCAACTCCGTACATGCTGTTGCGGGACGCATATCCGCCGGAGACCTTGACGCCGTTACACGAACCGAGGTATATGCCGCTGTAGCCGCTCAGGTTCACCTTGTTGCCGGAGAGCTTAAGGCCCGATGCGCATGCGCTCAGATAGATGCCTGTCAGGGTGTTCGACGAGACAATGTTCTTGTATATCGTCCCGGTGGTAGCGGACAGGTATATGCCCTGTTGGCTGCTCAACGACACGGTACAATCCGATATCTCGACATTCAGGCAGGACCTGACATCTATGCCGGACTGGTCGTTCCCAATCACTAAGTCGTTGTGTATAACTACATTGTTCGAAGCGCCTACGATTATGCCAGTCCTTGTGTTGTCCGAAACGGTGCTGTCTGATATGCTAGAGCCGCCGGAGTTGTAGACGTATATGCCGTTGTAGCCGTTCGACGAGGCGTTGACTCCAGTTACGCTGACACCGCCTATGCAAGTGTGCAAGAGTATGCCGTAATTAGCGTTCGACGCAACGACGGTACCGCTCATGACCATTCCGGTGCAGCCGACCAGATACACGCCATTCTTGCTACTTGACGAGACCGATCCGCCAACAATCGAGGCACCTGCGACGTTCCATACGTAGAGGCCGTTGCGTGTGCTCATCGTTATCACAAGGTCAGTCATGACCACATTCGAGCTGTCCTGGACATATGTGCCGTTATAGTCGCTCGAAGTAGCCGTGCAGCCCGTTATGGCGATGTTTGAGCTGCTCTTGACGATTATGCCTTCTCCCGCGCTGTCACTGACTTCATCGTTTATCATGTCACAGTCGGCCACATTGATCAGCCTTATGCCTGCTGCTCCCGCGTTCGCCACAGTGATATCGCTCAATACCAGGTGCAGATCGGTGTTGTTGATCGATACGCCTTCCGGATATCCGGTGGCATCAATCACGAACCCGGTTATGATGTACGGGCTGCCTGGGCTTCCGTCGCCTGCCCATCCATAGGTCGCTGCCTTGGTGGAGAGGTCCATGTCACCGTCTATGACTATGACGGGGTAGTAGTCAACCGACACGGTATCGATTCCGCTGTTGCCGACCTCATCATAGGCAGTTATCGTTATGACGTTGCTGCCTATGTCGAGGGCGATGCCGAGCTGAGACCATGCCTCCGCGCCCGTGCAGGTTCCGCCCGTTGCGGTAGCTGCGTTGTACCAGTCAACACTGATCACATCGACGTTATCCGAAGCTGTGCCGGACAGGTCGATCGACGCTGCGGTCGTAAACACCACCGCGTTTGCCGGGGCAGTGATGGTCACTGTCGGGTTCGTGGTATCATAGATGATCGTCGTCGTCGCAATCCCGGTCCTTCCTGCTAGGTCCGTAGCTGTCACGGTGATGTTGTTCCAGCCCTGAGACAGAGCGATGGAACCGGAACCCCAGTTCGTCGTGCCGATGAACGCACCGGATCCGCCTCTGGCGTTGACCCATGCGACACCGCTTATTCCGACCTGGCTCCAGGAGGTACCCGCCATTGCGGTGTACGGCGTAGCAGTGACGTATGTCGGGCTGCTGGCCGGCGTCGTGATGGTCACG
>Ga0315281_10001129_pt1 | contig 38998 bp, 33 predicted proteins | sample YL17G07_0_MG_FD_204540 | JGI IMG/M metagenome (GOLD analysis project Ga0315281, IMG submission 204540) | Sediment microbial communities from Yellowstone Lake, YNP, Wyoming, USA - YL17G07_0 | ecosystem: Environmental > Aquatic > Freshwater > Lake > Sediment | place: USA: Wyoming | collected...
GGGGGTTGTGCGCGGCGAATGACTTGGGGTTGATCTCGGCGAAAATCAGGAGAAAAAGGGTCGTGGTAATGGTGGCGAGAAGGACGGCCCGGCTCCTGTCCGGGACCAGCGTGACGAACACGGACGTGGCGATCGAGGCCGCGGCCACGTTCACCAGGGTGTTGCCGATCAGGATGGTCGCCAGGAAGTCGTTCGTCCTGGCCAGGATCCTGCGCGCCAGGCCGGCCCTCTTGGAGCCCGTTTTTTCGCGGTATTCCAGGGAATAGGGACTCGACGCGATGAAGGCCGTTTCGGCGGACGAGAAAAAAGCGCTGAGCAGCAGGCACAGGAAGAATGCGAGGATAGCCTGCAGAAGCATCAGGTCCGTGTCAGCTGGCGACCCGCGGCTTGGCGTCCTTGAAGCACCGCGACAGGTTGTCGAGGAGCCGCGCCTCGATCTTGGAGCAGGGGGCGGCCGCGGCCTCGGAAATCTCGCAAACCAGGAGTTCCTTAGCCTTCTCCATCATCTTCTTCTCCCGGAAGGAGAGGGGCTTGATCAGGCTGAGGTAGTAAAGGCTCTTCAGGACGGTCGCCACGTCGAACAAGGTGCCCGATTTCATGAGGTTGACGTGTTCCTTGTAGCGTCCTTTCCAGTCCATCGTGATGTCGACGGCCCCGTTCCTCAGGAAATTGAAGATTTTCTTGATGGAGTTCTCCGAGACGGGCAGGCGGATCCCGATCTCGACGGCCGTCGAGCTCGAGATCTGGACCAGGGTGTTGTTGGCGATGATCCTCAGGTGGATGATCTTGGAGGCCTGCCCGTTGTACGATTCCTCCCGGATGGCTTCGATGACGCCGAGCCCCTGATTGGGGTAGATGACCTTATCGCCGATTTTCATGGAGTTCATACCCCCACATTATATCTGAAAACAGGGGGGGGAGTCAATGATATATCCCTGGAGCGGGAGGCCGGCCGGGCGGCTTTCCGGGCTTGACAGGCCACTGGCCTTCGGGTAACATACCCCCCTAAAGGTAATGAATCCGCATGAAGAGAACCTTTCAGCCGAACAACAGAAGACGAAAGAAAACGCACGGTTTCCGCGTCCGGATGAAGACCAAGGGCGGTCAAGAAGTCCTCAAGAGCAGAAGGCGTAAGGGCAGAAAACGCGTTTCTGTCGGATGAATGACCGCCTGACGTCTCTCGAGAGGATCCGCAGTAAAAAGGACTTCACAAGTCTTTATAGAAACGGCAGCCGCTTTCGAGGGCCATATTTCAACCTGGTATATTGTCCCAATCCGCTCGGGTACTCGAGGCTGGCCGTGGTCGTCAGCAAAAAAGTCGGACCCTCGGTGACGCGCAACAGGGTCAAACGGCGGCTGAGAGATCTGTTCCGCCGGAATAAGGGTCTTCTCCCGGGGTCCCTGGACATGATTATCGTGACCCGGAAGGAGATCGTGGACCTCGGGGTGCCGGAGCTTCGGGCCGGCTATTTTGAGGCCGTGGAATCGATCAAGAAGAAGCGGGCTTCGTCATGAAAACCGTCGCGCTCCTGCTCATCAAGGGCTACCAGGCCGCCCTCTCCCCTTTCCTGGGGACCCACTGCCGGTTTCAGCCGACCTGTTCGTCCTACACCTATGAGGCCATCGAGAAACACGGCCTGTTCAGGGGGACGGTCCTGGGAATCCGGCGCCTCCTGAGGTGTCATCCTTTTCACGAGGGCGGAATCGACCCCGTGCCCTAAGAGGTAACCGATATGGAAAAACGACTCATCGCGGCGATCGTCCTGTCCTTCCTGGTCCTGATGGGGTACCAGTTTCTCTTCGTGAAGCCCAAGCCCCAGACGGAGGCCGGCCCGGCCGTGACCGCCCCAGCGCCTGCGGCAGGCACGGAAGGACGGCCGGCCGCCGGCGCGGGGGGGCAAACTGCGGCCCAGGTTCCTCCCGGGCAGGCGGAAGCCAAGCCCGCGGCCCAACCCCCGGCCGTCCCGAACGCCGAGGCCGTGGGGGCCGAGGCCGAGGAGAGCATTGTCGTCGAGACATCCCTTTACACGGCCGCCTGGAGCAACAAGGGCGGCGTGCTCAAAAGCTGGAAGCTCAAGAAGCAGACAAACGACAAAAAGGAGCCGCTCGAGATCGTCGCGGCGCAGGCCCAGGAAATCGGCCAATACCCCTTTTCCCTGGGAGGAGAGGACCGCGCCTTGTCGGGCGCTCTGAACGCGGCCTTCTACGACCCCTCCAGGACGGGCCTCGTGCTCAAGGACGGCCAGAAGGACGAGCTCAAGTTCGTTTATTCCGATGGGAAATCCGTCCGGGCCGAGAAACTCTTCCGGTTCAGCGGCGGGACATACCAGGTGGAGATCGAACTCCATGTCTGGAAGAACGGCCAGGAGGTCGTGCCCTCCCTGCTCTGGGGGCCCGGCATCGGCAACCCCTCCCCCGCCGAGATGAAGAAGCGGTTTACCGCGAGCACCGGGGCGGCCGTGTATTCGGGCGGCAAGGTCTACCGGACGGACGAGAGGAAGTACAAGCCCGAGACGAGCTCCTACAACTTCGTCGATTGGGCCGCCTACGAGGAAAACTATTTCACCGCGCTCTTCCTGCTTCCCGCCCAGAAGGGACAGGCGGTGTTCATCCAGGAAAACCCGGGGCAGGGGAAACTGCCCGCTTATTTCCTTTCGGTCACCCAGCCCCAGGCCGCATTCATCGGGCCCAAGGACTTCGACGCGCTCAAGGCGTTCGGGCACGACGCGCGAAAAATCATCAACTTTGGGATGTTCGGCAGCATCGCCGAGATCCTGCTCGTTTCCGTCAAATTCTTCTATAAGCTCGTTCCCAACTGGGGCGTGGCCATCATCCTGCTGACCCTCGTCATCAAACTCATCTTCTTCCCCCTGACCTACAGCTCGACGAAATCCATGGCCAGGATGGCCGAGCTTCAGCCCAAGGTCAAGGCCATCCGGTCCAAGTACAAGAAGGCCAAGACCGACATCGCCCAGCGCCGCCTGATGAACGAAGAGATGATGAAGCTCTACAAGGAGAACGGGGTCAACCCGGCCGGCGGCTGCCTGCCGCTCATCATCCAGCTCCCGATTTTCTGGGGCGTCTTCCGGATGCTCGTGGCCTCCGTGGAGTTCCGGCACGCCCCGTTCGGCCTCTGGCTCCAGGACCTGTCCGTCAGCGACCCCTATTACGTGACGCCCGTCCTGATGGGCATCACCCAGTTCATCTCCCAGAAGATGACCCCGACTTCGGCCGACCCCTCCCAGGCCAAGATGATGCTGATCATGCCCTTCATCATGACCATCTTCTTCCTGAACTTCCAGAGCGGCCTGGTCCTCTACTGGCTGACGACCAACGTCCTTCAGATCGCCCAGCAGGCCATCATGAACCGCATGATGGCCCGCAAAAAGAGAGAATCCGATGGAAAACGAAGATAAAGTCGAAAACGGACAGCCGGCGCAGGAAGGGCAGGAATTCAAGGGCCGCAACCTCGAGGAAACCATCAGCTTGGCCGAACTCCGGCTCAAAATGCCCCGGGAAAAATTCAATTACGAGATCGTCACGGAGAAGACCAAGCTCTTCGGCATGAAGTGCAAGGAAATCGTCATCCGGGCCTGGCCCAAAAGGGAAGCGGAGGAGAACGCCGTCGAGCGTTTTCTGGACAAGGTCATGCCGCATTTTCCCCTGGAGCTGACCTATCAGGTCAAGAAACGGCCGGACATGGTCTTCATCATCTTCGACGGGCCGGACAAGAATATTCTCCTCCGCAACGACGGGGCGCTGCTTCTGGCCTTCCAGCACATCCTCAACAAGGTCTCGCCGGTCAAGGTCCAGGCGGACTGCGAGTTCTTCCGGCGGCGGAAGGAAAAGAAGCTCAAGGATTTCGGCCAGAAAATCGCCCAGCAGGTCTCCGACTCGGGCCGCGACGAGGTCCTCGACTTCATGAATCCCTATGAGCGCCGGATCATCCACATCGCCGCCAACCAGGTCCCCGGCATAACGAGCGAGAGCCTGGGGGATGGGTTCCTGAAAAAGGTCAAGATCTTCCGCGTGCCGAAATAGTTCCTTGCCGCTTCTTCTCGGCAGTTGCCACCCCAGGGCAGAGGGAATGGCCTCCGGCAGGGAGCGGATTCTGAGGAGCAACCAGCAGAAGTGTGGCGGAGCGGCTCGGAGCCGCACTTCTGGTAAATATCTCGATCGAGTCTTGGACCTTTCTTCCGGGCGGCTCCGGGAACACCCCCTGCGCATCTTTCTCCTAATGCTTCAGCCATCACCGAGGCCCCAACCGCACCTGACCTTCGGGCCTCCCGATAAATTGAGCGCCGGGGCGCGTCTATTTACTATTGGGTTTGTCTCCTCTACAATGGGGAGCCGGAAAGCGCCCTCGCATGCTCGAAGACACCATCATCGCCATCTCCACGCCCCCGGGCGCGGGCGGAATAGGGATCGTGCGGCTCAGCGGTGGAAGGGCCCTGGCCACGGCGCGCAAATTGTTTCGTCCCCTGAAAAATGGCCCATCCGGCATTCCCGCGCGGCGCGTGGTGCTGGGGACCTTACATGAACCGGGCAAGAGGGAAACCCTCGACGAGGCCTTCCTGACATATTACAAAGCCCCTCACTCCTATACCAGGGAAGATGTCGTGGAGCTTAGTTGCCATGGCAGTCCGGTCGTTCTCGAGGAAATCGTCCGGCTCGGCGTCCAGGCCGGCGCACGGCGGGCGCATCCCGGGGAATTCACTCTGAGGGCCTGCGTCAACGGCCGTCTCGATATTCTCCAGGCCGGGGCGGTCAATGACCTCATACGGTCCGGCTCCCTGACCCAGGCCAGGATCTCGTCAAGGCAACTTGCCGGGAGCCTTTCCCGGCGCGTCATGCGACTGCGCAAGGACCTGGTCCACCTGGCAGCCCAGGTCGAGGCGGGAATCGAATTCCCCGAGGAGGCTCTCCCAACTACCCCGGCCGGCCACGCCCGGACCTTGGACTCGGTTATTTCAGGCCTGGAGAGGCTGGTCGAAAGCTACGGGACGGGGCGGGCCCTGAGCGAGGGCATCACACTGGCCATCACCGGGCGGACCAACGTGGGCAAGTCCACTCTCTTCAACGCGCTCCTCGAGGAAGACAGGGCCATCGTGACCCCCTATCCCGGCACCACCAGGGACTACCTGAGGGAACAATTGGTCATCGGCGAGGTCGTTTTCCACCTGGTCGACATGGCCGGACTCGGGAAGCCTTCTCATCCCGTCGAAGAAGAGGGGATCGCCAAAGGGCAAAGAATCGCCGCGGAAGCCGACGGCCTTCTAATCGTCCTCGATGGGTCCCAGAAAGAGAGCGCCGAGGACGCGCGGTTGATCAGAAGATTCCGGGCGAAGAAGATCGTCCTGGTCATCAACAAGGCGGACCTCCCCAGGAAAATCGACATAAAGAGGGTCCGCTCCCAGGCCGGAGGCGTCCCACTCCTGACCGTCTCGGCACTCAGGGGGACGCACCTTGACCGCCTCAGGAGCCAAATCCGCATCTCTTTCGCCCCGACCCTGGACACCCAGGACGAGGTCATTCTCCACGCCCGGCAACGGGACATTTTTCTGGAGGCCCTGACGGCTCTCCGGGAAGCCCGCCGCCTTCTCAAGGCCGGGCACACGGAAGATTTCTACGCTGAAGAGCTTCGGAAAGCCATCTCCCTGGTCGGCCGGGTCTCCGGCGAAGTTCAGGCGGAAGACGTTATGGACGATATCTTCAGCCGCTTTTGTGTGGGCAAATAGTGGCCTCCGGGACCCCCGGCCGGGATTTCGACGTCATCGTGGTCGGGGCGGGCCATGCCGGCTGCGAAGCCGCGGCCGCCGTGTGCGGCATGGGCCTCAGGGCCTGCCTGGTCACGATTCACCTCGAAACCATAGCCCAAATGTCCTGCAACCCGGCCGTCGGGGGTTTGGCCAAAGGCCATCTCGTCCGCGAGATCGACGCCCTCGGCGGGCTAATGGGGCTTCTCGCGGACCAAACGGGCATCCAGTTCAGGCTTCTCAACCGGAGCCGCGGGGGGGCGGTCCAGGCGCCCCGGGCCCAGTGCGATAAAGCCCTCTACCGCCTGGCCATGAAGCGCCGTCTCGAGGGAATTCAGGGCTTGACGCTCTTCCAGGCCATCGTTTCAGACGTGATCTTCAGGGACGGCAAGGCCAGCGGCGTCAAGACGGTGGACGGCACGGAGCTGATGAGCCGGGCCGTCATCCTGACTCCGGGGACTTTTCTCAACGGCCTCATTCACATCGGCCTGCGGAACTACCCCGCCGGAAGGGCCAATGAACCGCCGTCCGTCGACCTCGCGGAATCGCTGAAGAGAATGGGGCTGAAGAGCCTCCGGCTGAAGACCGGCACTCCCATGCGCCTTGACAGGAATACAATCGACTGGGCGCTCTTCACTCCCCAGGCGGGAGACGATGAACCCGTGCCCTTTTCCTTCCGAACCAAGCAGGCTCTCGAGAATAAGGTCCTATGTCACCTGGGGTACACGAACCAGCGGACCCACGCCGTGATCAGGAAGAATCTGGATAAATCTCCCCTCTACAGCGGCCGGATCCGGGGAATCGGCCCCAGGTACTGCCCATCGATCGAGGACAAGGTCGTGAAATTTCCCCATCACTCCAGGCACCAGTTCTTCCTGGAGCCGGAAGGGCTGGAGACAACGGAAATCTACGTCAACGGGTTGTCTTCGAGCCTTCCCTACGACGTTCAGATGGAAATCCTGGGCACGATCCCCGGCTTAGACCAGGCCAGAATCGTGAGGCCGGCCTATGGAATCGAATACGACGCCGTCTCCCCCGACGAACTGGCCCATACCCTGGAAACGCGGGCGGTTCAAGGTCTCTACCTGGCCGGGCAGATCAACGGGACATCCGGGTATGAAGAGGCGGCCGCCCAGGGTCTCATGGCCGGCATCAACGCCGGCCTCAAGATCCTCGGGAAAGGGCCATTCGTGGTCGGAAGGGGCGAGGCCTATATCGGGGTCCTCATCGACGACCTGGTTACCAGGGGCGTCGAAGAGCCCTACCGCCTGTTCACCTCCAGGGCTGAACACCGCCTGATCCTGAGAATCGACAATGCGGACCGGCGACTCACTCCACATGGGCACGAACTCGGCCTGATCAAGGACAGCGATTGGCAGGAATTCCTGAAAAAGAAATCCAGGACCGATAAAACCATCGAGTTCCTGAAAAAGCAGAAGAAGAAAAACGAGGCCGGCGATACGGTCTCCCTATACGATTATCTAAAAAAACCTGAAAACAGCCTCAGGCGTGTGCTAGAATGTAGGAAACTTCCCGAAGATCTGACGGGCGAGGATGAGCGGTTCGTCGAATCCGAAGTGAAATATGAAGGCTATATCAGGAAGCAGGAAAGGGATATCGCTAGGACTGCCCGGACGGATCTTACGAAAATTCCCAAGAATATGGATTTCAATCTGGTCGCCGGGCTCACCCGGGAAGCAATCGAGAAGCTTGGAAAAACCAGGCCTGAGACCCTCGGAGAGTCCAGGAGGATCCCCGGAATGACCCCGGCGGCTGTCCAAAACCTGGCGCTGCACATGGAGATCCAGAGGAAGAAAGCCGGCCGAAAGGCCGTTGTTTCACGTGAAACATCGCCCGACGATGAATAAGATCATAGCCGTAGCCAATCAAAAGGGTGGGGTCGGAAAAACGACCACGGCGATCAATTTGTCCGCCTGCCTGGCCATGAAGAACAGGCGAACCTTGCTCATCGATTTTGACCCACAGGGGATGTCCACTCTCGGCTTGGGAAGGCCAAAAGAGCAGGGGAAAGGCATTTATCAGGCCTTAATGAACGGAAAAGACCTCATGGAGTGCGTTATCGGGACAGAGTTGGATAATTTTTACCTTTGCCCATGCTCACCGGAACTTGCGGGGGCCGAGCTGGAGCTCTTCCCGGCCGAGCGCCGCGAAAAAAGACTTCAGGAGGCCCTGGAAAAGGCCCGCCGCCACTTCAATTTCATGATCATAGACTGCCCGCCCTCGCTGGGCTTCCTGACGATCAATGCCTTGACCGCGGCCGATTCTCTGATCATTCCCGTCCAGACCGAGTTTTTTTGCATGGAAGGCATCCCGGACCTCTTTCAAACGCTCGAAACGGTCCGGACCTATTTCAACCCGCGATTGGCCGTTGAGGGAGTCCTGCTGACCATGTACGACGAACGGACGAACCTCTCGAAGCAGGTGGCGGAAGAGGTCCGCAAGTCCCTCAAGGGCATCGTTTTTGAGTCCGTGGTTCCGCGAACCGTCCGGCTGGCGGAAGCCCCGAGCTTTGGAAAACCGATCGTGCTTTATGATATAAGATCAAGAGGAGCCGAAGCTTACTTGAAACTCGCAGAGGAGATTCTGCAGAAATGAGCAAAAAAGCCCTGGGGAAAGGCCTGGGGGCCTTCATCCCCGACGAATTCAGCATCCTGAAGGAAGAACGGTTCGCCGAAATCGAAATCGACGAAATCAAGCCGAACCCGTATCAACCGCGGCTCAAATTCGACGAGCAATCCATCGAGGAATTGGCCCAGTCGATCAGGGAATCGGGGGTCGTCCAGCCGGTCATCGTAACGCCGGAGGAAGATCATTACAAGATCATCGTCGGCGAAAGGCGATGGCGGGCGGCGCAGAGAGCCGGCTTGCGAAAGATCCCGGTCCTGATCCGCAATATTCCGAGGGAGAAACAGCTCGAAATCTCGCTCATCGAAAATATCCACCGGGAGGAGTTGAATCCCCTCGAGATAGCCCAGGCCTACCAGCGCCTCATCGACGAGCAGGGGTACACGCAGCAGGAAGTGGCGGAGAAGGTCGGCAAGGACAGGACCTCGGTGACGAACTATATCCGGTTGCTCAAGCTCCCCCCGGAAATCCAGGACCATGTAAACGGCGGGGTCCTCTCCATGGGTCATGCCAGGGCACTGCTCGCCCTGGAGGAAGTCTCGGCCCAGCTCTTCGCCTGCCGGCAGATCGTCGATAAGGCCTTGTCGGTCCGGAACACGGAGAAACTTGTGACCAAGCTGAAGGAAAGGCCGCCCCGGACCCAGCGCCACCTCGAAGACCCCGACCTCAAGGCCCTCCAGGAAGAGATGCTCAAAGTCCTGGGAACGAAGGTCCTGATCTCGGGCAGCCGGACCAAAGGGGTTTTGAAAATCTTTTATTTTTCCCTGGATGACCTCAATCGAATTTACGACAGGGTAAAAGGAGCCTCCTCATGAAAGACAAGCCGAGGGAAATGGACGAAACCAAACTCGCCGGGTTGATCGACATGGAGTCGGAGTTCAAGGGCGACCTGGTCTTCAAAGGGTCCTTCCGCATCGAGGGCTATTTCAAGGGGACCATCACCTCGGACTCCCTCCTCGTCATCGGCGAGCGGGGCAAGGTGGAGGCCGACGTCAAGGTGGGCCAGCTCGTGATCAACGGGGAAATCCGCGGTAGCCTCCAGGCAAGCGACAGGATCGAGATCCACAACAAGGGCCGTGTTTACGGCTCCGTCCTCACGCCCAGACTGACCGTCGAAGAAGGGGCCTACCTCGAGGCCACTTGCCAGACCCAGGCCGCCCCGCCGCACGTCGCCGCCGGGACGAAAGAGCCCTCCGCGCCGAAAGCCTGAATTCCGGATCGCGTCGCGCGCCGCCGCGCGGCAGGCTCGCCCGCGACCGGGCTTGCGCATATTCCGACATTGCCTATAGACATCATGTAGATGAGCCGCGCCCCGGCGAAGTTCTCTTCACGAGGCTCTTGAGTGCGGACGGCCCGAGGGATATAATCGAAGGGAAAAAATTCCGGCTTAGGTGGTTCGATGAGCAAGTATATCTTCGTGACGGGGGGAGTGATTTCCGGGCTGGGCAAGGGGATCGCGGCGGCGTCCATGGGCATGCTTCTCGAGAACCACGGCTACAAGATCACCATCCAGAAATTCGACCCCTACCTCAACGTCGACCCCGGGACCATGAGCCCCTTCCAGCACGGCGAAGTCTACGTGACGGACGACGGCGCGGAAACGGACCTCGACCTCGGGCACTACGAACGTTTCACGTCGACGCGGACGACGCGCGCCCATAACTGGACGGCCGGTAAGATCTACGAATCCCTGATCCGCAAAGAACGGAAAGGGGAGTACCTGGGCAAGACGGTCCAGGTGATCCCCCACGTCACCGATGAGATCAAGAAGGCCTTCTACGCCGTAGCTGACCGCAACCATATTGTTATATGTGAGATAGGCGGGACCGTCGGCGACATCGAAAGCCTGCCCTTCCTTGAGGCGACGCGCCAGATGAGGCTCACCGCCGGCGTCGACAACGCGATCTTCGTCCACCTGACGCTCATCCCGTACGTCGGGACGTCGGGCGAGCTCAAGACCAAGCCGACCCAGCACAGCGTCAAGGAGCTCCGCGCTATCGGCATCCAGCCCGACATCCTCCTCTGCCGAACGAGCCGCCCGCTTTCGCAGGACATCAAGTCCAAGATCGCCCTCTTCACGAACGTCCCGCTGGACGCCGTCATCGACGCCCGGGACGTGCAAAGCATCTACGAGATCCCGCTCAATTTCGCCGCCGAACATCTGGACGAAATCATCCTCCGCATGCTCCATCTTCCGCGCCGCAAAAAGAACCTCTCCAAGTGGAAAGCCCTCGTGGAGCGGATCCGAAACCCGAAGGACGAGGTGGATATCGCCCTCGTCGGAAAGTACGCCGGCCTCCACGACGCCTACATGAGCCTGAACCAGGCCCTCATCCACGGGGGCATCGCCAATCGCCTCAAGGTCAACATCGACTGGATCGAGGCCGAGGACCTCGAAACGGGCGACACGGCTGCGGTCCTGGCGGACAAAGACGGCATCCTCGTCCCCGGGGGGTTCGGCAAGCGGGGCATCGAGGGGAAGATCCGGGCCGTCACCTACGCCCGCGAAAACAAGATCCCTTATTTCGGCATCTGCCTCGGCATGCAGTGCGCCGCCATCGAATTCTCGCGCAACGTGGCCCATCTCGACGGGGCGAACAGCACGGAATTCGCTTCGGAGACGCCTCACAAGACGATCGTCCGCTGGCGCGAGCTCGGCAAGGAGTTCGACATGGGCGGCACGATGCGGCTCGGCCAGTACCGCTGCGATCTCCGGAAAGGCTCCCTGGCCCACAAGGCCTATGGCAGGCTCAAGATCTCCGAGCGGCATCGCCACCGCTACGAATTCAACCCCGGCTACGAGGAGACCCTCAGCCGGGCCGGGCTCATCATCTCAGGGAAGAATCCGGACTACGGGCTGGTCGAGATCATCGAAGTCCCGGACCACCCCTGGTTTCTGGGCTGTCAGTTTCACCCCGAATTCAAATCCAAACCCCTCAATCCCCATCCGCTTTTCAAGGCCTTCATCGGGGCGAGCTACGCGAACCGGCTCAAAAAGGGGAAGCGGAGCGCCGGGGCCTGAGGCCTGGCTTCGTCCGTCGAAGGAGGGAACCGTGGACATCAATCCCAAGATCTTCCGCGAATACGACATCCGCGGGATCGTCGGGCAGGACCTGGATGAGAAGCTCGTCGAACTCCTGGGCCGGGCCATCGGAACCTACTTCGCCGGACGCGGGAAAAAAGATGCGGCCCTCGGCCGGGACTGCCGCCTGAGCTCATCCTCCTTCGCCGCCGCGCTGACAAGGGGGCTCCTCTCCACGGGCTGCGACGTCACGGACCTCGGCATCATCCCCACGCCGCTCCTCTATTTCTCGGTGTTCGAGGGAAAGAAGGAGGCCGGCGTGATGATCACCGGCTCCCACAACCCGCCCGAGCACAACGGATTCAAGATGATGGTGGGGGAGGAAACTCTCTACGGACGGAGCATCCAGGACATCTATGAAATCATCCGGCGCGGCCGGTTCGTCGAGGGCAAGGGGTCGGCCAAGTCGCTCGATATCGTCCCCCGTTACACGGAGTATGTCGCGAGCCGCGTCCGGCTGGCGAAAAAACTGCGCGTCGTCGTGGACGCGGGCAACGGCACCGGGGGGGCCATGGCCGTCCCCCTGCTCGAGAGATTGGGCTGCGAGGTCCAGGCCCTCTATTGCGAAATGGACGGCCGGTTCCCGAACCATCATCCCGACCCGACCCTGCCCGAGGCCATGGTCGACCTCATCCGCACGGTCCGCGAAACGGGGGCGGACCTCGGGATCGCGTACGACGGCGACGCCGACAGGATCGGCGTCGTCGACGACCTGGGCCGCCTCATCTGGGGAGACCAGCTGATGATCGTTTTCGCGCGGGATATCCTCCCGTCGAACCCGGGGGCGGCCGTCATTTCCGAGGTCAAGGCCTCCAAGGTTCTCTACGACGAAATCGCGAAACTCGGCGGCCGGCCGATCATGTGGCGGACGGGGCATTCCCTGATCAAGAAAAAAATCAGGGAGGAGAAGGCCGTGCTGGCCGGCGAGATGAGCGGCCACATCTTTTTCGCCGACAAGTGGTTCGGTTTCGACGACGCCATCTACGCGTCGGTCCGGCTCCTCGAAATCCTGGCGCGTTCCGGAAAGAAGCTCTCCGCTCAGCTGGCCGACCTTCCCAAAACCTTTTCTACGCCGGAAATCCGGATCTACGCCTCCGACGAAGTCAAGTTCAAGATCGTGGACGAGGTCCGCAAGGAACTCGCCGCCGGCCGCAAGGTCATCGACATCGACGGCGTCCGGGCGGTCTTTCCGCGGGGCTGGGGGCTCGTCCGGGCGTCGAACACCCAGGCCGTGATCGTCCTCAGGTTCGAGGCGGAAACGGAGGAGGACCTGGCCGCCATACAGGCCGAGATCCGGGGCGTCCTCGCGCGGGTCATCAAGAAACTCGAGCAGGCATCATGATCAAGCGAGCCGCCGGCGGCCGGGGCGGCGCCGGGATCGACCTCCGGGCCGTGATCCTGGCCGGCGGCCGGGGCACGAGGTTCTGGCCGCTCGGACGGGCGAGCCGGCCCAAACAGCTCCTCCCGATCGCCGGGCGGAAGCCGATGGTCGTAGAGACGGTCGACCGCGTCCGGCCCCTTATTCCCCCGGAGCGCATCCTGATGGTCGCGGACGCCGCCCAGACGCGCTCCCTCCGTCCGCTCTTCCCCGACATGGCCCGGGCGAATTTCCTGGTCGAGCCGCTGGCTAGGAATACCGCTCCCTCCCTCATGCTGGCCACGGCCCGGGTCTGGCTCGACAACCCCGAAGCGGTCGTCTCCGTCCTGCCCGCCGACCAGCTCATCCGGGAGCCCGGGAAGTTCCTTGAAAAACTCCGGGCGGCCGCGGCCTTCGCCGCCGCCGACCAGTCCATCGTGACGTTCGGCATCCGACCGACCTACCCCGCCACCGGGTACGGCTATATCCATTTCTCGAAAAACCGCCCCCGCAAAATGGGCCGGCAGGTTTTTTACCCCGTCCGGGCCTTCAGGGAAAAGCCGGGCCTGGCGCTGGCCCGCCGGTTCCTGGCGTCGGGCGCTTACGCCTGGAATTCGGGAATGTTTGTCTGGCGGGCGGACGTTTTCGCCCGCAAGCTCGAATCTTACGCGCCGGACCTCCTGCCCTTCTGGAAGCGTATGGTCGAGGCCCTGAGGAAGAAGGACCCCAAGCTGCTCGCGGGCATTTTCGAGAGGATCCCGGCCGTCTCCATCGACTACGCGCTCATGGAGAAGGCCCGGGGCGTCGTCGTCTGCCCCGGGGATTTCGGCTGGTCCGACGTCGGGGCCTGGTCCTCGCTATTCGACGTGTGGAAGGCGGACGGGGACGGGAACGTGGCCAGGGGCGAATGCGTCGCCCTCGATTCCCACGGCTGCCTGATTTATAATCCCGGACGGCTGACCGCGCTGGTCGGCGTCAGCGGTCTCATCGTCGTCGAGGCCGGGGACGCGCTCCTCGTCTGCCCGGCGGACCAGGACCAGCGGGTCCGGGAGGTCGTCGATATTCTCCGCCGCCGGAAGAAAGTCCGCTATTTATGACGATTTCTGGAATATATCGCGGCCGGCATCGTCAAAAAGATAACAGGAGGTGTCTTTGCATATGAAACGTTCTTTCCTGGCTCTACTGGCTCTCTTGGCATTCACGACCCTCGCCGTTCACGGCGCGGTCAACCTGGACGTGAAGGAGCACGTCCTCGGCAACGGCATGAAGATCCTCATGATCCCCAAACCCGGCGTTCCCCGTGTCGTTTGCCATATCTATTTCAAGGTCGGCTCGATCAACGAGAAGCCGGGGATCACCGGGCTCGCCCACATCCACGAACACATGATGTTCAAGGGCACGGAGATGATGGGCGTCACGGACTTCGCGAAGGACCAGGCCATCGACAAGCAGATCGACGAGGTCATGGACCAGATCTACCGCGAAAAGTATTGGAAGGCCGACGGCGGCGACAAGGCCAAAGTCGCCCTGCTCCAGAAGCAGGCCGACGACCTGATCGCGTCCGAGAAGCCCTATGTCATCAAGGACGACCTCTGGACGCTGTACATGAAGAACGGCGGCACGGCCCTCAACGCCTCGACCGGCAACGAGAACACGGGCTACTACGTCACCCTGCCCTCGAACAAGGTCGAACTCCAGATGCTCCTCGAATCCGACCGCATGCTCCACGCCTATTTCCGCGAGTTCTACTCCGAAAAAGACGTGATCATGGAGGAACGGCGCCTGAGCGAGAACCGGCCGGGCTATTTCTTCGACGAGCAGGTCACCGCCGCCTTCTACGCGGCGTCGCCCTACCACTGGGACGTCGTCGGCTGGATGGACGACTTGCGCAAGATCACCAAGGCCGACCTTGTCGAGTTCCACAACAGGTACTACGTCCCCAACAATTGCGTCGCCATCTATGTCGGCGACCTCGACCCGGCGAACATCATCGCCATGGCCGAGAAGTATTTCGGCCGCGTCCCGAAGGGCCCCGACATCGAGCCCATCCGCGACGGCGAGCCGCCCCAGTACAGTGAGAAGCGCATGTACGGGGAAGGCCCCGCGCCGACAAGCCTGCAGATGATGTTTCATACGCCACGGGATGGCGATATCGACTCGGCGCCCCTGTCCGTCCTGGCCGACGTCCTCGGCTCCGGTGGCGGCGGTTTCCGCGGCGGCATGGGCGGCGGCGGCGGGACCGGACGGCTCTACAAGACCCTCGTGAGGGACAAGCAGGTGGCCGTCAACGCCTCGGCCTCGAGCCGGGGGCAGTGGTACGTCGGGAGCTTCCAGTTCAGCGCGACCCCCCGGTTCGATAAGAACATCCAGCCTGAGGACCTCGAGAAGGAGATCTGGGCCGAGATCGATAAGATCAAGAAAGACGGGGCGACCCCCGACGAGATCCAGAAGGCCAAGAACCGGGCCGAAGCCATGTTCACCCGCAGCCTCGCCAGCACGGCGGGCCTGGCGGGCCGGGCCGGCCGCGCCGACCTCAACCGCGGCTGGCGCTCGATCGTCGCCGACCTCGAAAACCTGAAAAAGGTGACGAACGACGACATCAAGCGTGTCGCCGCCAAATACTTCGTCAAGGACAACAGCCTGACGGCCATCTACAAGAGGAAGATGGGGCGTTGAGGAGGATGACCATGAAAAAAACCCTGACAACCATCCTGGCCATTGCGTTCGTCTTCGTGTCCCTGGGCCTGGGCCAGGCCACCCGGCCGTCCGATCTCAAGTACCCGCCCCTCAAGTACGATCCGCCCGACCCCAAGGCCTTCCGGACGGAATTCGCCGGCGGCCTGCGCGCCTATATTCAGGAAGATCACTCGCTCGGGCTCGTCAACATCACGGCCCTCGTCAACTTCGGCGCCCTGGACGTCCCCAAGGACAAGACCGGGCTCTCCCAGCTCCTGAGCGGGACGCTCATCCGGGGCGGGACGAAGACCAAGGAAGGTTCGGCGATCGAGGAACGGATCGACTTCCTCGGCGGAACGCTGAACTTCATGTCGGGCGAGAGGACCTCCCAGCTCTCCCTTTCGGTCCTGAGCAAGGACTTCGACGAGGGCCTCAAGATTTTTTTCGACGTCCTCATGAACCCCGAATTCCGCGAGGACGCGGTCAAGCTGGCCAAGGCCCGCCTCATCGACCAGCTCCGCCAGGCGAACGACCAGCCGAGCGGCGTCCTGAGCCGGGAATACGAACGGCTCCTCTACGGCGATCAGCCGCTGACCTGGGACCCGACCAAGGCGATGTACGACGGCCTCACCGTGGCCGACCTCAAGGCCACGCACGCCAAATATTTCGTCCCGAAGAACGTCATCGTGGCCGCCTCCGGCGATTTCACCAAGGCCGACCTCAAGGCCAAGGTCGACAAGGCCGTGGGCGCCTGGAAGAATCACGCCGTGCAGTTCCCGGCCCTGGTCAAGACCTTCCCCACGTTCGAGCCGGGCGTCTATTTCATCCAGAAAGCCATCAACCAGGGCTATATCAACATCGGCCACCTGGGGCTCGAGGACACGAACCCGGACTATTTCGCGGTCCAGGTTATGAACTTCATCCTCGGCGGCGGCAGCTTCTCGTCGCGGATCACCACGAAGGTCCGGTCGAACGAGGGGCTGTCCTATAACCAGGGGAGCCGGTTCGCCTATCGCTGGGGCTTCCCCGGGACGTTCTCCGGCTACGTCCAGACCAAGTCGGCCACGGTCGGGTACGCGATTTCCCTGATCCTCAACGAGTTCGACCGCATCCGCAAGGAACCCGTCGCCGACGCGGAAATGGAGACGGCGGTCAATTATTACCTGGAGAGCTTCGCCGACAACTTCCAGACGCCCCAGGCGACGATGTCGAGCTTCGCCAACCTGGAGATGACGGGCAAGCCGATGGACTACTACAAGACCTACCGCGACAAGGTCAAGGCCGTGACCAAGGCCCGGGTCCAGGAAGTGGCCCGGAAGTACATCCAGCCCGACAAGATGGCCATCATGATCGTCGGCGACTGGGAACCCTGCAACAAAGGCGGCGACCAATGGCCCGGCCCGCTGGACAAGCTGGGCAAGGTCCACCGGGTCACGCTCCCGGACCCCGTGACGGGCGAGATCGGCAAGTAAGTTCAACCCGCGCCGCGCGCCGGATCCCACGGTCCGGCGCGCGGCGCTTTCTCTTCGCTTTTTAATTGGGGGGAGATTTCTATATAATAAGTCTTTTGCCGGAGGTCACATGAGAGAAAAGGCCGTATTTATAGCGGTTTTCGCGGCCCTGGCCGCCCTGGCGCTGGCGCTCGCGGGCCAGGCCTTTGCCCAGGAACGGCAGGCCACCCCCCCGGAATACCGGGAACTCGTCGCGGCCAGCCAGATCAAGGACGCGGCGGCCCGGCTCAAAGAGTTCGAACGGATCAAGGCCGCCTACCCGGAAAGCAGGTTCGTGGCCGGGATCAACTCGAGCATCCTGAGTGCCAAGGTCGAGCTCGCCGGGACCCTCGACGCCGTTCTAGCCCTCCAGAAGGACCTGCTGGCCGGAGGCCAGGGGGCCGCCCGCCTCCAGAGCCCCATTGTCGCGGCGGACCAGATCCTCTCCCATCCGAAGCTCAAGACGTTCAACAAGAACGACGTCGTGGACGTCATCCTGAGATACCAGGAACAGGCCCTGAAGGCCGTCCAGGACCCCGCCTCCTTCCAGGGGATTCCCTCGGACAGGCAGGGCCCATTCAAGACCCAGCTCATCAACGGCTTTGAACTCCTGGTGGCCCAGGCCTACCTGAACGCGGAGGACACCGCGAAGGCCAAGGCTTCGCTCGACGCCTATAAGCAGGGCGGGGGCGTGACCGGCGGCGCTTATCTCTACACCCTGGGGGGCGTCTACGAAAAAACGAACAAGACCAAGGAGGCCTACGATGCCTTCCTCGGGGCGGCCGTCGACAATTACCAGGACGCGGCGGATAGGGCCAGGGAGCTCTACGTCAAGCTCAACGGCAAGCCGGACGGCTTTGACGCCGCCCTCGAAGCCAGGGTGAAGGCGCTTCCCTATGAGCCCGGTCCGTTCAACGCTCCGGCGAATTGGAAAGGGAAGGCGGTCCTGGCCGAGCTCTTCACGGGATCCGAGTGCCCGCCCTGCGTCGGCGCCGACCTGGGCTTCGACGGGCTCGTCGAGACCTATCCGGCGAAGTTCCTGGCCGTCCTCGAATACCACCTCCCCATTCCCCGGCCCGACCCGATGATGAACCAGGCGACCAAGAAAAGGCAGGATTACTACGGAATCAACAGCACGCCGACCGTCGTCATCGACGGCGATAAGGACGCGACCGGCGGAGGAAGCCGGGGCATGGCGGAGGGGAAGTTCAAGCAATACAAGGCCCAGATCGACGGCCGTCTCGTGGCCGACCCGGGCGTCGCTCTCAAAGTGAAGACGACGCGCGCCGGCGACACCATTAAAGTCGACTACGATTTCGACAAGCCTGTTTCCGGAGCCGAGGTCCAAATCGTTCTCGTCCAGGGCGAGGAGAAGTACAAGGGTTCGAACGGCCTCGAGTTTCACAAGCTCGTCGTCCGCGACCTCGTGACGGCCGACCCGGCCGCTCCCAAGCAGGCCACGTTCGACCTGGCCGCGTCCGAACAGAAGTCGGATCAATACTTGACGGAATTCGAGAACACCAGCACGCGGTTCCAGAACTTTAAGTTCCCCGAGCGTCACGCCAGGATCGACCGGTCGAAGCTCCGGATCGTCGTGTTCCTCCAGGACAAGGAGACGAAAAAGGTCCTCAACGCCGTCGTCGGGGACGTGAAATAAGGGTGGCGGAGATCATGAGCTAGGACCCGTATGGCAGAAACGCACCCCCCCGAAACCATCCGCGCCCTCGAGGCGGCCTTCTCCGGCCAGAAAATCGAACGTCCCATTCGCTCGAGCCGGTACGAGCCGGGGACCGTCCTGGAGTACGAGGTCCGCGGCGTCATTCCCGAGGGCCGGGCGAGGGCTCGCTTCGAGGTCGAAAAATACGCCGGCGGCGGGTACGCCGGACAGGTTTACCGGGTCAAGCTCCTGGCGCTCGAGACGATCGAAGGCCGGGTCGGCGGGCTCGAAGCGGGACGCTCTTACGCTCTCAAGATCCTGGTCCCCGTTTCCGGGCTCGGCCGGCGCATCCGCAACCTGTTCTACGCCGCCGGCTTCCAGGCGCCGTTCTCGCTCCAGTCCCTGGCCGCCGCCAGCCGTTCGCAGGCCCTGTGGCAGAAGTTCATCCGGCGGGCCGCGAGAATCGAGTTCGGGCGGGAAGACGCCGTCGTCGACATCCACGCCACGTTTCTCGACCGGACGCTCGGCAGCTACGGCGAGGTCTCGGAATGGGTGGACGGGCGGATGTGGCGCCTCGAGGTCGACGATGACCTCGACACCCGGCGCAGGTGGCACCCCGGGGACCCCGAGACTGCGGCCGGCTCTCCCGAGTACCGGACGAAACGCGGCTTCATGGACAATCTGGTCGGGCTGCTCCGCGAGATCGGGGCCGAGGAGCTCGCCCGCCAATACGAATGGTGGTCGCTCAAGAGCCAGCCGAATGCCATGAAGCGGACAGCGAGCGACCCCGACCCCCGCGCCGGGCTGGTCGCCGTGGACTTCCGGGCCGGCATGGCCCTGCTGCCGTTCCTCCCGGAGTGCCCGGCCGACGTCAGGCTCATTTTCCGCGGAATCGGCCGCGGCCGGCTGGTGCAGTTTGACAAGGGGGACGTTCGTAAGCTCGAGGCTTACGTCGATACTCATGCGGGGGAATTCGCCGACATGCGGGAATCCCTGGCGGCGCTCAAGCGCGAGGACGGGGTGTACCGCGATTCGCTCTTCGACATCACCTTTCATCACGTCCGGCTCTTTGGCGCCAAACTCCGCGCCGCCGTCATGGCCGGGTTCCGCGAGAGCTGGCGCGTCCGCAACGTGACGGACGATACGGCCGCGGCCCGGCTGGAGAAAAGCGGCACGCTGTCGCTTCTCTTCCTCCTCCTGGGCCTCATCCCGCTCGCGACTCCGGCCTTGCTTTTGTTCGCCTGGCCGGGGCGGACATGGTGGCAATACCCGGTTTGGGCCCTGCCGCTTCTCGGCCCCTTTATCCGGCGACTGATGGCGCGCGCGGACCTGCGCCGGCATTACGGCCGGATGCTCCGAAGCCCATCCTATCTCGCGCGGGCTGTCCGGGCCCGTATGGCCGAGGGCCTCATCCGCTGGGTTCGCTCGGGCCGCGTCTCCGGGCCGCGCGCCCTGCTCATCGCCGCCAGTCCTTGGCGTTACTTCCTGCACCTGCCCTTGTTGGTCCTCCCGGCCGGGCTCCATCGCTTCCTGACGGACAAGGCCGTCTTCAAGGCCGGGCTGGCCCGCGTCTTCATCCGGCCGTTCAAGCTCTACTTTAACGCCGAAGAACGGGAGAAATGGCTCCGCGATATGATCGCCGCCGGCCAACGGAACGGCATGCTGACGCCCGAGGAAGCGGCCCACATCAATGGCCAGATCAAGGAACCCTTCATCCAGAAGTACCTGAAAAGCCTGGCCATCCACCTCCTCCTCATGCCCACGACGCACATCGTGGCCCTCATCGTGGCCTTCTTCTATGTGCGGCTGCACCCCGAGCTGACATGGCAGCAGGCGACGCTCGCCACGGGCGTCATTTTCGGGATTTTCCAAATCATCCCCATCTCGCCGGGGTCGCTGGCCCGGGGGATCTACACGAGCTCGCTCATCCTCCGGGAGCGGAACTTCAAGGACTACAGCATCGCCCTCGGGCTGAGCTTTTTCAAGTACATCGGCTACTTGGCGTTCCCGATTCAAATGGCCTACCGGTATCCCGACTTGGCCCGCTTTATGGCCGGGCACTGGGCGACGAGCGCCGTCCACATCGTTCCGGTCTTCGGGGAAAAGGGCGCCTGGCTCGAGCATTTCGTCTTCGACGCCTTTTACAATTTCCCGTTGACGGTGCAGCGCCGGGTCAAGCGCAGGGCCGAGCAGCGCCGGGGTTTGGCCCCGCGCTTTATCCAGGCGCCGCTTCTGGCCCTTGGAGGCGCCGCCCTTCTGGCCGGGCTGGATTTCGCCTGGTTCCGGTCAAGCGGCGCCGCTCCCGCGCTAAAAAACGTCTGGTGGATCGCCTTGTGGATTCCGGCGTTCGTCTCCGCGTTCGCGGCGCGCGGGGCGGGCGGCTCGACCCTCCTCCGCCGCATCCTCCTGGGCACGGCGAGCGGGGCGACGGCGGGAATCTTCTACGCCCTGGCCAACACGTTCCTCCCGGCGTTATACGGAGCGGCCGCGGACCCGGGCCCGCTGGTCGTGAAGACCCTTTGGCACGTATTTTTGTTTACCCTGGTCGCCGCGGTCGGGGCCATCGTCGCCGAAACCCGCCGCCCGCGCTGACGCCTGGCATCTTTTCGGTCTTCCCCGAAATTCCAGGCCCGCGCGAGTCCCCGCCTTAGAGTTGTCGGCTTGATAAAACAGAGGAGGCGGGTTTAGCGGGAGAGTCTTCCGTTTAAAAAAAACAGGGCCAGAAGGGCGATCAGCATCAGGATGAGCATGAAGAAGGCCCGTTTCCGGCGCCGGGCGACGAACTTCGCCGCGGCGTCCTGATCCATGTAATAGAGATCGCCCCCGGCGTTGATAAAAACGCCCTTGTCCACCATGCGCCTGAAGATGCCCGTCTCGCGAACCCCCAGCACATCGAGGGGTTTAGCGCGGGCGCGCTCCATGGCCTCCGCTTTCCTGAAGATGCGCATGTACTGGTTCTGCTTGATGATGACGTATTCACCGGCCATGGCGACCTCCTGGCCCGTCGACCCTGATGCCCCGGGCTATTTCCTCAGTTTCAGTCCCAGCTCGTCGAGCTGGCGCTCGCCGACTTCCGACGGCGAGCCGGTCATCAGGTCGAGCGCGCTCGTCGTCTTGGGGAAGGGGATCACTTCGCGGATGGATTCCTCGCTCGCGAGGAACATGACCAGGCGGTCGAAGCCGAAGGCGATGCCGCCGTGAGGCGGAGCGCCGTAGCTCAGCGCTTCGAGGAAATAGCCGAACTTCTCTTCGGTCTCCTTGTCCGTCAACCCCAGGGCCTTGAATACGCGGCGCTGGAGGTCCATGTCGTGGATCCGGATGGAACCGCCTCCCACTTCAGTGCCGTTGAGGACCAGGTCATAGGCCTTGGCCCGGACTTTTTCGGGCGCCGTCTCGAGAAAAGGCAGGTCGTCTTCGTGGGGGGCCGTGAACGGATGGTGCACCGAGACGTGGCGCTTCTCCTCCTCGCTCCACTCGAAGAGGGGGAAATCCGTGATCCAACAGAATTTCAGGGGCCGCGGCCCGGAGGGCTTGGCTGTCTCGCCCGCGAGCCAGGTCCGCCGGATCTCGCCCAGGGCTTTGAGGGCCGTCGCCCGCTTGCCGGCGATAAGAAGGGCCAGGTCGGCGGCAGTACCGCCCAGCCCGGCCCAGATCTTTTCGAAATCAGCCTCGGCGAGCTTGAGCGACGATTTCCAGCCGTCCTGTCTCTTGATCCAGATGAGGCCCTTGGCGCCGAGCTCCTTGGCTTTGTCACCCAGCTTGTCGAGCTGGCTACGCGAAAGCCCGCCGGCCCCGGGCACGAGCAGGCCTTTGAGCTCGCCGCCCGCCGCAAGCGCGGTTTTGAGCATGTCCGACGAAGTTTCCTTCCCCACCGCGGTCAGGTCCCGCATCTCGAGCGGCACCCGCAGGTCGGGCTTGTCCGAGCCGTATTTCTCCATCGCCTCGGCGTAGGGAATGCGCGGGAAGGGACGCTCAAGCTTCTCGCCCGTCAGCGCGAAGGCGGCCTCCATGAGACCCTCGTTGAGCGCGAAAAAATCCTCGAGGTCGATGAAGCTCGTCTCGATATCGATCTGGGTGAACTCGGGCTGGCGGTCGGCCCGCAGGTCCTCGTCGCGGAAGCAGCGGACGATCTGGAAGTAACGGTCGAAGCCCGAGATCATCAAGGTCTGCTTGAACTGCTGGGGCGACTGGGGCAGGGCGTAAAACCGACCTTTATAGACCCGGCTGGGAACGAGGTAATCCCGGGCCCCCTCCGGGGTGGGATTGGCCAGGATAGGCGTTTCGATCTCGAGATAACCGTTCCGGCTCATGTAGTTGCGCACGGCCAGGGAGGCCTCGTGGCGGAGGCGGATGTGGCGCTGCATCCGGGGGCGGCGCAAGTCGAGGAACCGGTATTTCAGGCGCAGCTCTTCGGAGGCCTGGGGTGGGTCGGCGATGATGAATGGCGGCACCTTTGAAACCGCGAAAACGCGGAGTTCGGCCGCCTGGACCTCGACCTCCCCGGTGGGGATGTCGCGATTCACCGAGGAGCGGCGGCGGACGAGGCCCCGGACGCCGACGACGAACTCGTTACGGAGCTTCTTGGCTTCCTCGGCCAGACCGGGCCTGTCGGGCTGGAAAACGACCTGGGCCAGGCCCTCCCGGTCCCGGATGTCGACGAACACGATCTGGCCCATGTCCCGGACGCGCTGGACCCAGCCGCAGAGCACGACCTCGCGGCCGTCGTCGGCGGCCCGCAGCTCGCCGCAATAGTGTGTTCTCTTCATGGAAGCGCCTGTCTTGCCTTGGTTGTTCATAATGGTCCCCGATCGGTCAACGGCCCTGGAGAACGGCCAGGAGCTCCTCCCGCGTGCCATCGACCTGCCGGCCCGTGGCCATCTCCTTGAGCCCGAACCGGCCCTTGCGGAGCTCGTCGTCGCCCGCGATCAGGACCCAGGCGGCCTGGAGCTTGTTGGCCCGGCCGAAATGGGCCTTCATGCCCCGGTCCTTGAATTCGATCAGGCATTCGACGCCGTTCCGGCGGAAGAAGCGGCCGAGTTCGACGCCGGCCTTCTTGGCCTCGTCGCCGAGGTAGGCGAGATAGAGGTATTTCCTTTTTTCGACGGGCAGGTCGGCGATGGAGAGAACGCGCTCCATGCCCATGGCGAACCCGATGCCGCAAATATCCGGGCCGCCGAAATCCTTCATCATATCATCGTACCGGCCGCCGCCGAGAAGGGCGTTCTGGGACCCGAGGCGCCCGGAGACGATCTCGAAGGTCGTTTTCGTGTAGTAATCGAGGCCCCGGACGAGGCGCGGCTCTACCCGGTAGGCGATTTTGAAAAAATCGAGCCATGCCCGGACGGCCTGGAAATGGGTCCGGCACTCTTCGCAAAGGTAGTCGAGGATCCGGGGAAAGGATTCCGCCGCCCTCTGGCAGGCCTCGACTTTGCAGTCGAAGATCCGCAGGGGGTTCGTCTCGACTTTCCTCTGGCAGTCGGGGCAGAGTTCGGCGAACTTGGCCCGGGCCGCCTCGCGGAGGGCCTGGACATAGGCCGGCCGGCAGGCCCGGCAGCCGACCGAATTGACGAGCGTCTCCGGGTCCGGGACGTTGAGCTTCCCGAGAAGGACGAGGGCCATCTCGATGATCTCGGCGTCGACGGCCGGGTCCTTTTCCCCGAAAACTTCGATGTCGACCTGGTGGAACTGGCGGTAACGGCCTTTCTGGGGCTTGTCGTAGCGAAACATGGGGCCCATGTAGTAGTAGCGCATGGGCTCGGGCCGGAGGTCGAGGCGGTGCTCGATGATGGCCCGGACGACGGACGGGGTGTATTCGGGCCTCAAGGTCAGGGAGCGGCCGGCCTTGTCCGTGAAGGTGTACATCTCCTTGACCACGATGTCCGAGGTCTGGCCGGTGCCTTTCTCGAAGAGCTCGGTGGCCTCGAAGAGGGGGGCGCGGAGCTCGCGGTATCCATAAAGCTCGAATGTTGTTCTGGCCGTCGATTCCAGGGCCCGCCAGGCTTCGACCTCCCCGGGGAGGATGTCCTTGGTGCCCTTGATCGCGGCGAGCTCTTTCTTGGGGGAGGCGTCTTCCGTCACTTCTCGACAAAGACCCCCAGCTTCCGGATTTTCTGATAGCGTTCGGCGAGGAGCTGGTCGGCGGGCTTGCCCTCGAGCTTTTTCAGGGCCTGGTAGAGGAACTTGTCCACGTTCTTATAAGTCTGTTCGGGGTCGATGTGCGCGCCCCCGGGCGGCTCGGGGATGATCTTGTCGATGATGCCGAGCTCGAGAAGGGTCGTGGCCCGGATGCCGAGGCTCTCGGCCGCCTTGTCGACGGCGTTCTGGTCTTTCCAGAGGATCGCGGCGCAGCCCTCCGGGGAGATGACCGAATAGAACGAGTACTCGAGCATCAGGAGCTGGTCGCCGAACCCGATCCCCAGGCCGCCGCCGCTGCCGCCCTCGCCGATGACAACATTGACGATGGGGACCTTGAGGGTGGCGATGGTCTTCAGGTTGACGGCGATGGCCTCGGCCTGGCCCCGTTCTTCGCCGCCGATCCCGGGGTAGGCGCCCGGCGTATCGACCAGGGTGATGACCGGGAAACCGAATTTCTCGGCCTCCTGCATGACGCGATAGGCCTTGCGGTAGCCCTCGGGGTTAGCCTGGCCGAAATTCCGTTCGATGCGGGCCCGGGTCGTGCGGCCCTTCTGGTGGCCGATGACGGCCACGGTCCGGCCCTTGTAGGAAGCCAAGCCGGCCACGATGGCCGGGTCGTCGGCGAAACGGCGGTCGCCGTGCATTTCCATGAAGTCCTGGAAGAGGACCGGGATGTAGTCGAGAGTGTAGGGGCGCTTGGGATGGCGGGCGAGCTGGACGATGTGGACCGTCGTCAGCTGGGGGACGATCTCGGCCCACTCCTTCTCGATCGCCCGGCGGAGCTCGGCGATCTTGTCCTTTTTCGAAATGTCATCGGTCTCGGCCAGGGCGTCGATCTGGTCTTTGAGGGCCAGAATGCCCTTCTCCAGAGTGTAAAACTCGGGCGCTTTGTCCATTTTCTGCTCTTTCAAGATGATACAGTACGGGCCTATTCTACGGGGAGGGTAGACGGGAAGTCAAGCCGACCGCGAGCGGTTAGAAGCGAATCCGTACGCCTGCCTGGAGGCTGACTCCGCTGAAATCGACGACCGCTAGGCGAGGTTGCCCGCCGGGTCCGGCGGGAGGTGCACTCTGGACCATGATTAACCTGGGCGCGTTAGGGATCAGCGGAACGGAATTGTAGTATAGCTTTCCGGTCTCGGAGAAAGAAGGCAATATTCCTCCGTTAAATTCGTCGGGCACGGAATTGCTCGTCCCTGAGAAGCCCCGGAACTTGGCATACCGTCCCTGAGCTTCGATGAATAGGCCCATTGTCTGGGTAAACTTGCCCTCGACCCCAACGCCTCCCTGGAGGCCGATCGCAGCTGTCTTTTTTTCTGCAGTTGTCGACAGCCGTGAGATTGGACCTGTCCAAATCGTGTTTACAAGAAACACGTGCCAATCGGCGTGATACTCGGGCTGAAGGTAATAGGAAATCCCGGCATTAGCCGTAATATCGATCTTCTTGCTCACAGGTAAGCTTAGGAACAGACTTGCCCGAATCGGTATCGCGCTTAATTTCGTGCCCACATTGAATTCTTTGAAGGTCCCTTCCAGCGGGTCATCATAGATCTCCATCATAAAGGGCGGGGCATCCCTGGACATCTGCAGATATCCTGCGCCTATGCCGATGCCGATTTTGGGGCTGAGCTCGAAAATGATGTCTCCGCCAAATTCATAGCCCCAATGCAGAGCCGTGTAGCCCCCTTCAATCTTGCCTCCGGGTGGGGGTGCGAAGTAGGTCTTTCCCCAATCGAAGAAGGCCTGCGTGCCGGGGTTTACGTCGCCAGCTTGGAGATAAGCCAATCCACCTTGCAGTTTGAGGCTGATCTTAACGGTCGCCAGAGCTAGGCTGGGAATCAGACACAACACAAGAGCTACCGCAATGAGTCTCGAGTTCTTTTTAATCTTCACGGTGTTCCCCCCAGCAATATAATCTTGTATGCGGTTTTCAGGCAGGAATAACGCTCAGAGCAGAGCAGAGCAGAGCAGAGAGACGAGAATGCTGACATTATCCCTTTCTCTCCTAATTAATACATAAACCTGCGAACCCTTGATGTCAAGGGATTGGCTACCGAGAGCGCTTGAAAACCTTGAGCGGCATCCCGCTACTCAATCTCCCTCGTTTTGCGCTTATCTATCGGCTGGACCCACGGCCCGGCAGGTTAAAGCGGGAAATCGCCGGGGAATAAGCTCTAAGGATCGTTTCAGATATTTACCAGACGCGCGGCTACGAGCCGCTCCGCCGCGCTTCTGCTGGTCGCTCCTCAGAATTCGCCTCGCTAAGAAGCGGGACTGCCCCGCCAAGAGACGGTGCTGCCCGCGTTCGGACAGATCAGGCAGGAGGCGGGGCGGCCCGCTTCCGGACGGATCTGGTACGAGGCGGGACTGCCCTTTCCGCTGGGCCCGGAAGTCCCGGTGAGCGGGCCCGGTGCCGTTCCGGGGTCTAATCCGATTTGTTGGCCCCACCCCCGGAACGACGTTGTCGGACGGCCTCAAAAAGGAAAACGGAGGCGGCCGAAGCAACATTCAGGGAATTGACCCCGCCGGCAAGCGGAATGGCCAGGAGCTTGTCGCACGCCTTCCGGATGAGAGGCCTCAGCCCGCGACCCTCGGAGCCGAGGACGATTCCGACAGGCAGGGTGTAGTCGAATTCGTGCCAGAGTTCAGGGGCCGCGCCATCGGCACCGACGAGCCAGACGCCGCGCTCCCTAAGCTCTTCCATGGCGCGGGCCATGTTCGTGACGCGGGCGACCTTGACGTGCTCCAGGGCGCCCGCCGAAACGGTGGCCACAACGTCCGTCAGGCCGGCCGACCGCCTCTCGGGGAGGATGACCCCGTCGACGCCCGCGCCCGCGGCGCTCCGGATGATGGCGCCCAGGTTCTGGGGGTCCTCGACCTCGTCGAGGAGGACGAGGAAGGGACGTCCGGCGCCTGCCAGGATGTCCTCGAGAGGAGAATATTCCTTGGCCGCGATCTCGGCCAGCACTCCTTGGTGATGCGGCGCGAGCTGGTCGAGCTTTTGCTTCGGGATAAACAAGAACGGAACACCATGGGCCCGGGCTTCCTGAATGATCTCCCCGATCCGGTGGGGTCCGGGTTCCTTCTGGATGAAAATCTTGCTGACCCGCTCCGGCGAGGACTTCAGGACCTCGAGAAGCGGGTTCAGCCGGTTGATTTTTTCCATAGGGAAACGCCCGTGAGCCTACCTCCTCTGCATGTCCTTCATCGACAGCTTGTCGGTCTTGGCATACCCGGCGGGGACGGCGTACACGCCCGCCGGCGGGGTCTTCTTGCTGATTTCGACGACTTCGCTCGACCGGTGGTTTTGCGTGCCCATCATATCCAGGGTCGTCTCCGTGAGAATCGGGATCCCGTTGATTTTCTTCATTTCGTTGACCGCGGCCTCGTCGAACATCATGTTTTGGGCCTTCATGATATTCCCGTAGGCCTTGGCCATGAATTTATTCAGATCGACGCCCACATTGGCAGCCGCCCAAACCGCCTGCTTCATCGTCATCATCATCATCGGCATGGAGATCGTGACGTCGTAACCCGCGCACTTCCATGTGCCGACCTGCTTGGTCTGACCGTTGGGCGCGACCGTTACCGTGGCCTTCATCATGCCGCCCATCATCTGGGCCGCCTGCGGCGGCAGGAGCTTCGCCATGTCCAGTGGGAGATCGGTTTCCACATAGGTTTTTTCGCCATGGTTCACGATGAACATTTTATTGGCCTTGAGGTCGAGGATGATGGACTGGTTCTCCATGTTCGTCGCGACCATGTCTTCGGCCAGCCACTGTTCCGTCACCGAGTCCCTGGCCGGCTGGTTCTGCCCCATCATCGACATGGCGTCGGCGTGCGTTTTTGTCTTGATATAGATGTCCGCGTGGAGATAGACGCCGAACGCCAGGACGATCACGAGAAGTGCCCAGATCTTTTTCATATCAACCTCCTTTGTCCGGCCGGGTCCCGACCGGGTTCGGCCGTCATTATATGCGAAAAGACCCGGGCGAATCCATCCGACGGCCCTTCCCGAAATATTCAAGGCCCAGCCGGGCCATTGTGTCCGTCGGGCCCATAGGTTAAAATGGTGCGAAATGAAGCGATCGGAGGACGGCCATGCCGAATAAAGTCAAGACCGCCAGACTATGCCTCCTCATTGCCGGCTGGCTGAAGATCGCCACAGGCGGCCTCTTCCTGTTCATTTTCGCGACCGGCTTCATATTCATAAGCGGAAGCGGCGAGCGATCCGGCCTCCTGGGGAGCGCGCTCCTCGGGGCCTTGGGGATCTTCCTGGCCGCGGGCTCGGCCGCCTTTGGAGTGGTCGATATCATCGCGGCCGTCGGCGTCCGCCGGCGCGCGGCATGGGCCCGCGTTCTCGGCGTCATCCTCGGCGTCCTGATGCTGCCGCTTCTCCCCGTCGGCACCATCCTGGGAATTTTCATTATCTCCGGGCTCCTGGGCTCGGACGCCCGGGAATGGTTTTCGGCCGGCCCGGCCAACCTCTAGGAATGCGGGCACCGGATTGCTGAGATCGAACCCGGCCCCGGCCTCCTGCGCGCTCCGGGCCCGCCACCAGGCCCGCCGCGGGCCCCGGCGGCGCGACGGGTCGTGCTTGCGTACGAAGGAATGACACGGAGGAGACTGCTCATGAAACGATCCTGCGTAATTCCGCTCATCCTCATGGCGGCACTGCCGGCCTTTCTCCCGGCCCCTTCGGCGGCCCAGCAGAGCGACCTGTCCGCGGACCGCTTGAAGCAGTCCGCCCCCAAGGTCTTCCTCGACTGCCATCAGTGCGACATGGACTACATCCGGAACGAGATCACCTTCGTCAATTTCGTCAGGGACCGGCAGACCGCCGACGTCCACGTCCTGGTGACGATCCAGATCACGGGGAGCGGCGGGCGCGAGTACAGCCTGGATTTCATCGGCCAGAAAGCCTACTACGAAATCCGGAACACCCTGCGCTACGTCTCGAACCAGACGGACACCGACGACGAGCAGCGCCGGGGCATGGTCCGCGTCCTGAAGATGGGCCTCGTCCCCTATGCCGCCAAGACGGCGGTCGGGGATTTCCTGGATATCAACTTCGACAAGAAAGTCCCGCCCGAGGTCGCGGAGGACAATTGGAACTCGTGGGTCTTTAACATCGGCGTATCCGGGAGCCTCAGCGGCGAGCAATCGAAGGACTTCGCCGCGGCCAGCGGTTATTTCTCGGCCAACCGCGTCACGCCCGAGCGGAAGTTCCGCGTGGGCGTCTCGGGCAACGTCAACAGCAGCAAGTTCCGTCTCGACACCGGCCCGATCTCCTCGTCGGCCGACAGCGAGAGCTTCAGCGGCATCTACGTTTTCAGCCTCAATGAGCACTGGTCGGCGGGAGCGTGGTTTTCGGCCTACGCGTCGAGCTACGCCAATATCGCCTGGGCCGTGAATCCCGCCCCGGCCGTAGAATACAACTACTTCAATTACGCCGAGTCCACCCGGAAACAGCTTCGCTTCCTCTACAGGATCGGCTACAACTTCAACCGGTACCACGAGGTAACGGTCTACGATAAGATGCAGGAAAGCGTCCTTACGCAGACCCTGTCCGCCACCATGGAAGTCAAGCAGCCCTGGGGGAATGTCAGCGCCTCGCTCTCGGGGTCGAATTTCCTGAACGACTTCAGCAAAAACCGGCTCGAATTCTGGAGCGGCATTTCCCTTCAGCTCTTCCGGGGCTTTTCCGTCGGCTTCAACGCCTCGTACTCCCGGATCCACGACCAGATCTCGCTCCCCAAGAGCCAAGCCACCGAGGACGAAATCCTCCTCGGCCGGAAGATGCTTCGGACGAGCTTTTCCTACGGGCTGTCCGTCGGCGTCAGCTACACGTTCGGGTCGATCTATACGAACGTCGTCAACCCGCGCTTCGGCCGTTAGGGGGCGGTGCCAAGGCGCCTTGGAGCCGTGCTTACGGTAGATATCCGAAGCGAACATTGCGTATTCTGCGGGGCCGGATATATTTTGATTGTTCGGTATAATGGACTACGAATCTGGCCAGGAGTTTCGCCATGACCGAACGAAAAATAATAGAGATCAACCGCGACTTGTGCGACGGCTGCGGCCTGTGCACGACGGCCTGCGCCGAGGGCGCCCTCGAGCTCGACGCCGAGGGCAAGGCCGTCCTCGTCCGGGAAATATTCTGCGACGGGATGGGAGCCTGCCTCGACGTCTGCCCGACCGGCGCGCTGAAGATCGTGGAGCGCGAAAGCGGCGCGTATGACTCCGGAGCGGCCTACAGGCACGTCCTCAAAATCAGGGGCCGCGAGGCCGCGGGACGTGTCCACGGGATTACGCCCGGCCCGTCGCGCCACGGCCACTCGGGGTGTCCGGGGAGCGTGGCCCGCGAGATCCCGGCCGCGCCGGAATCCGGCGACGAGCCGGCCGTCTCGGGCAAGTCCCGGTTGAGCCAATGGCCCATCCAGCTCCACCTCGTCTCCCCCGCGGCCCCGTATTTCAAGGGCAGCGACCTCCTCGTCGCGGCCGATTGCACGGCCTTCGCCCTGGGGAGCTTCCATCATGACCTGCTCCGCGGGAAAAAGCTCGTCATCGCCTGTCCCAAGCTCGACGAGACCGAGGGATACGTCGAGAAACTGGCCGAGATCATCCGTCAGAACGAGCTCCATTCCCTGACCGTCGCTATCATGACCGTTCCCTGCTGCTCGGGTCTGGAGCGGATGGTCCGGCTGGCCGTCGAACACTCGGGCGAGGAGATCGAAGTGAAAAAGGTCGTGATCGGGATCGACGGCCAGGTCGTTCAGACGGACAGGGCGATCAGCAGTTGAGCGGGGAAGTACGTGCCGAGGATGATGATCTGGGCCGGACCGATTTTCTTGGCGAAACGGTCGTAGGCCAGGACGGAGTCCGAGACGAGAAAAAGCACCCCCCCCGCGAAAGCGCAGAGGGGACGCGTTCCGCCCAAGTAAATGAAGCGTGAGGCGGCCAGCCAGGCCATGACGGTTATGGCCGCGACGTAAATAAACACGGGGAGTTTCAGGCCGCCGAGCGAAGGGGCCAGCGTCCGGAACATGAGCAGGCCGTAGAGAGCGAAGGGGATGAGGATCCCGGCGGACAGAGGCCGCCCCGGCCCGGGCTTGAAGGCCAGAATATAAAAGACCTGTGCGGCCAGGAACGCCCCGAGGCCGGCCGTGAATCCCTTCTCCGGAAACAGCAGGGCCACATCTCCGGCCAGCGAGCAGACGAGTCCGGCCAGGATGTAAGTTTTGTAGGCCGCCGGGACGGGCGTCCCGGCGATCGCGGCCACCAGGATGATTAGTACCGTGGCCAGGGGCTTGAAGACGCGGAACAGGCGCCTCGGCCCTTTTTTCTCGTACCAAATGGCCAGGCCCGCCGACGTGAGGGCAAGCGCGGAGAGAATGATCGCGGCCATCGGAGCGCGGGGGGCCTAGGCCCCTCCCTCTTTTTCCCGCCGCAGGCGCTCCCGGGCCTCTTCGAACATGGGCTCGGCATAGGCGCTCGGCCAGGTCCGCTCCGCGAACGTCCGCCTCTCGACCATCTTGAGGAATCCCTCGAACTCGCTGAAGTAGGAGCCGTAGATGTGGAAGCTGTCGACGAGGTCGGCGTACCGGCCGACGCGGACGGTCCGGCCGGATTTTTCGGCGATCCGGGCGGCGATCACCCGTTGCAGGTCGGTCAGGGCGAAAACGTTCATGTAGGCGGCCTTGTAGGCATCCCGCGACCGCCAATGGCAGTTCATGTTCAGGACGGAGACGCCCGACTCATCGTCCAGGATCCGGCACCAGACCCTCTGGAGGCACGGCGGGTCGTAGGTCGGCGGATCGAGCTTCGGGTTCCAGGTGATGGCCTGGGCCCGCCGCGAATGGCCGGCCTGAGCCAGCTTTTCGATGACGTAATTGATCTGGTCGACTGTCGCGCCCTCGATCTCGTAGGCGAACAGGCGTTTGTGGTAGGTATAGGTCCACTTCCCCTCTTCGGGGCAGATCCAGTGGTCGTGAACGCCGTCGACAACCTCCTGCCGGTAGATTTCGAGGTCCTCGAGGCCCCCCGGGAAGGCCCGGTGGATGCGGGGTTCGGCGAACGGGTCCTCGACGGTCCACATCATGGTGCAGTCCTTGCTCGGCGGGTCGCCGGGCTTATCGTATTCGGTCCGGATGGCCGCGCCCTCGCGCCAGCAGGCCAGGACGGCCTTTTCCCAGGCCTCGGGCAGGGTCTTGCCCGAGACGTAGAGCGTCGGGATGTTTCCGCTCATGGCACCTCTCTTTTCTCCCCGTTTTTACCACAGGACAAAGACGCCCGTCAATCGGCCGCGAACGGAGTTGAACGCCGGGCATTTTTGTATTATTGTGAGGCCGTCCGGCCCCAAGGAGGATGCCAGTGCGAGAGACCTTTACCGTCTATCTCGAGTCCCCGATCGGCTGGGTCGAAATCCAGGCCGTTCGTCATGGTATCCTGTCCCTCGATTTCGTCGAGAAAGCCGAGACCGGGCTGCGCCCGGACGGACCCGCTTCCGGGCAGCCCGAGGTCCTGAAGGCGGGTTTGGCCCAGATCGGGGAATATTTCCGCGGGTCGAGAACTTCATTCTCTCTGCCCCTGGCTTTGGAAGGCACGGACTTCCAGATGAAAGTCTGGCGAGAGCTTCTCCGCGTCCCTTACGGTACGACGACGACCTACCGGGACCTGGCCACGGCGGTGGGAAACACCAAAGCCACGCGCGCGGTCGGCGGGGCCAACCACCGCAACCCCATCAGCGTCATCGTGCCCTGTCACCGTGTCGTCGGGAGCGACGGCCGCCTGACCGGATACGGCGGCGGTCTGTGGCGGAAGGAATGGCTGCTCGAACACGAGAGAAAACACGCCCGGCGCTGACACCCCGCCGGGGCCAAGGCATGGAATAAAGCGAATCCCGGAGCCGAGAGGAGGCCGACCATGGTCGAAACCCTGAGCCAGCTCTTCGAACACACCTGCCGGACATACCGCAAAGACAACCTCCTGATGTCCAGGCGCGAGGGACGCTACGTCCCCATATCGACGGACGAGTTCAAGGCCCGGGTCCGGGCGCTCTCGGCCGGGCTGCGCGAGCTCGGCCTCCTTCCGGGCGACAAGGTCGTCATCTTCTCCGAGAACCGGCCCGAATGGGTCATGACGGATTTCGCCGTCCTCTGCGCGGGGGGCGTCACGGTGCCCATCTATACCTCCCTCATGCCCGAGCAGGTCAAGTACATCATCAACGATTCCGACGCCAAGATGGTCGTGTGTTCCAACCGCGAGCTGTGGCTCAAGGTCGAGGCCGTCCGGCGTGAGCTTCCGCAGGTCCGGTACTCCATCATGATCGACGAGGAGGCCCCGTCGGGCGTCATGACGCTCGGCGAAGTCATGGGCCGGGGGAAGACGGCCGCGGCGGCCGACCCGTCGGCCTTCGACACCCTGGCCGGGGCCATCAAGCCCGACGACCTGGCCTCGATCATTTACACCTCGGGGACGACGGGAACGCCCAAGGGCGTCATGCTGACCCACGGCAATTTCGTCAGCAATTCGAAGGCCCTCGACGCCGTCACCGACTTCGTCCATACGGACACCATCCTGTCCTTCCTGCCGCTGTCCCATGTCCTCGAGCGCATGACGACCTTTTCCTTCCTCTACAAGGGGGCCTCGATCGCCTACGCGGAAAGCGTCGACACCGTGGCCGAGAACCTGACCGAAGTCAGGCCGACCATCATGATCAGCGTGCCCCGGCTTTTCGACAAGATCTACGCCCGGGTCATGGACAACGTCCTGACCCAGTCGCCCCTCAAGCGGCGGATCTTTTTCTGGGCCCTCCGCGTCGGGAAAAAGTACGGGGCCAAGATGATCCGCAAGGAGCCCATCCCCGCGGGCCTCGCCGCCCAACGGAACCTGGCCGCGAAGCTCGTCTTCTCGAAGATCGTCGAGAAAACCGGAGGCCGGGTCAAGTTTTTCGTCTCTGGTGGAGCTCCTCTCTCCAAGGACGTGGCCGAATTCTTCTACGCCCTGGGCATCACCATTCTCGAGGGCTACGGCTTGACCGAGACCTCTCCCGTGTTGACCTGCAACACCTTCCCCAAACTCCGGTTCGGGACGGTCGGCCAGCCCGTGCCCGGGGTGGATATCAAGATCGCGCCCGACGGCGAAATCCTGGCCCGGGGGCCGAACGTTATGAAGGGCTACTACAAGAAGGAGGCCGAAACCCGCGAGGTCATGGTTGACGGCTGGTTCCATACGGGGGACATCGGTTACGTGGACCCGGACGGGTTCCTGGTCATCACCGACCGGAAGAAAGACCTCATCATCACGGCCGGCGGCAAAAACGTGGCGCCCCAGCCCATCGAGAATCTCATAAAAACCAACCCGTACATCCTGAACGCCGTGGTGGTCGGCGGGGCCCGCAAATTCATTTCGGCCCTGGTCGTCCCCGATTTCGACAAGCTCGAGGCCTATGCCCGGGCGAACGGCGTCCCGTTCCGGGACCGGGCCGAGCTCTGCGCCAAGGACGAAATCCGCGACTTCATGCTGGCCGAGGTCAACCGGGCCACCCCGGACCTGGCCTCCTACGAGCGGGTCAAGAAGATCGCCATCCTGGATCACGATTTCGAGCTCGAGGCCGGGGAAATGACGCCCACGCTCAAGGTCAAGAGGAGTTTCGTCGAGGCCAAATACAAGCCGGTGATCGATCTCCTCTACAAGGACTGACCCCGGCCGGGCGGCGCAAGGACCATGACGGATTCGGTAACGACTCTCAGCCGGCTCCTCTTGAACACCTGCCGGGTCTATCCCAAGCCCGACCTCTTCCTCGCCAAGCGCGAAGGGAGCTATGCGCCGATATCGACAGCCGAATTCGAGACGCGGACCCGGGAGCTCTCCCTGGGATTCCGCGAGCTCGGCTTGGAGGCCGGCGACAAAGTCGTCATCCTGAGCGAAAACCGGCCCGAATGGGTCATGACGGACCTGGCCGTCCTCTGCGCGGGCGGGGTCACCGTGCCGATCTACACTTCCCTTCTCCCCGAACAGATCAAGTATATCGTCAACGACTCCGAGGCCCGGATCGTCGTCTGCTCCAACCGCGACCTCTGGCTCAAGATCGAGGCCGTGCGCGATGACCTCCGCTCGGTCCGGCATTTCGTGATGATCGACGAGGAGGAGCCGGCCGGGCTGCTGACTCTCGGCGAGGTCCGGGGCAAGGGGAAGCGGGCCGCCGAGGCCGACCACGGGCTCTTCGAGCGCATGGCCCTGGCCGTCCGGCCGTCCGACCTGGCCTCGATCATTTACACGTCGGGGACGACGGGCATGCCCAAGGGCGTCATGCTCAGCCATGCGAACTTCGTGAGCAACATCAAGGCGGTCGGGCTCGTCGTGTCCTTCCTGGAGAGCGACACGGCCCTGTCGTTCCTGCCCCTGTCCCACGTGCTCGAAAGGACGGCGACGTTCGTTTTCCTTTACCACGGCGCCTCGGTCGCCTATGCCGAGAGTGTCGAGACGGTCAGCGAGAACATGCCCGAGGTCCGCCCGACGGTCATGATCAGCGTCCCCCGGCTGTTCGAAAAGATGTACGCCAGGGTCATGGACACGGTCTTGAAGGCGCCGGCGCCCAAGAAGGCGCTTTTCTTCTGGGCCCTGGCCGTCGGCCGGAAGTTCGCCGCGCGGAAGATCGGCAAAAGGCCGGTGCCGCGGGCCTTGAGGCTGAAGAACTCGCTGGCCCGCCGGCTCGTTTTTTCGAAAATCCTGGCCCGGACGGGCGGACGGATGCGCTATTTTGTCTGCGGGGGAGCGCCGCTCGCGGCCGACATCGCCGAGTTTTTCTACGCCATGGGCCTCATCATCCTTCCGGGATACGGGCTGACCGAAACCGCTCCCGTCCTCACGGGGAACACCCTCGAGGACTATCGCTTCGGGACCGCGGGGAAGGCCATCCCGGGGGTCGAACTCAAGATCGCCCCGGACGGCGAGATCCTGGCCCGGGGGCCGAACGTCATGCAGGGGTACTACAAAAGGGAAGAGGAGACGCGGGAAGCCCTGGAAGGCGGCTGGTTCCATACGGGCGACATCGGCTACCTGGACCCGGACGGCTTCCTGGTCATCACGGATCGCAAGAAGGACCTGATCGTCACGGCCGGCGGAAAGAACGTGGCGCCGCAGCCGATCGAGAACGTCCTCGGGCTCAACCCATATATCGCCGGCGCGGTCGTCGTCGGCGAGGGCCGGCGGTTCATCTCGGCCCTGATCGTCCCCGATTTCGGCCGGCTCGAGGCGTACGCCCGGGCCAACAACATCCTTTTCCGCGACCGGGCCGAGCTCTGCGGCCGGCAGGATATCGTCGACTTCATCCTGGCCGAGGTCAACCGTTCGACCCCGGACCTGGCCTCTTACGAGCGGATCAAGAAGATCGCCCTCCTCGACCGCGACTTCGACATCGCGTCCGGCGAGATCACGCCCACGCTCAAGGTCCGGCGGGCCATCGTCGAGGAGAAATACAAGGACCTCATCGATTCCCTCTACCGCGAATAAACCATCCGTCTCGCTTGCGAAAAATGGCCGGCCGGGGCGTCTCTTCTATGGACGCCGATGGACGAGAACCCAAGAGAGATCGAAAGCCGGGACCCCGGGCACAGGGCCCGCCTCAGGGAGAAATTCCTCAAGAGCGGCCTGGCCGGGTTCCTCGATTATGAGATCGTCGAGCTCCTCCTGACGCTGGGGACGCCGCGGCGGGACTGCAAGGGGCCGGCCAGAGAGGCCCTCAAGGAGTTCAAGACGCTCCGCGGCGTTCTCGAGGCTTCCGGCCGGGACCTCCGGCGCGTCCCCGGCATCGGGCCCCGGAATCTCTTCGGCATCCGCTTCATTCACGAGGTCTCCCGGCGGTTCCTCAAGGACCGGATGATGAGCCGGCCCGTCTGTCACTCCTCGAGGGAGGTCTTCGATTACCTCTACCACGCCCTGCGAGACCTGAAGATCGAGCGGTTTAAGGCCATCTTCCTCGACCCGAAAAACCAGGTCATCGAGGAAAAGACCCTGTTCGAGGGGACCGTCGACTCGAGCGCCGTCTACCCCCGGGAGGTCATCAAGGACGCCCTCCGCTACGAGGCGTCCGCCCTGATCTTCGCCCACAACCACCCCTCGGGCGACCCCGACCCGTCCCTCTGCGACAAGGAGATCACGCGGGACCTGGTTTTCGCGGCTCGCATCATCCAAATCAAGGTCCTGGACCACATCATCATCGGCAACAACCGCTATTTCAGCTTCGCCGACCAGGGGCTGATCGAGGAATACGACCTGCAGTTCCACGGGCTGCCGCGATGAGGCCGCCCGGGGGGTCCTGAGAGAAAAAACGATTGAAAGACGGCCGCCATTGAAGGTAAACTCAGGGCGGGCCGCGCGAGCGGACCATGATCTCCGCGAACATAGAGAGGGAGTTAGAAGACATGCTAAAAAAGAGTCCGAACGAGCCGGGAGGCCCCATGAAGGATGACGACGCCGAACAGAGACAGGGATCGCGGAATAAAGCCATCGAAGCCGCCCTCTCCCAGATCGAAAAACAATTCGGCAAGGGCACGATTATGAAGCTCGGCCAGAAGGGCGCGGCCGTGGCGGTCGAGGTCATCCCGACGGGGGCCATCTCCTTCGACCTGGCCCTCGGTATCGGCGGGTTTCCGCGGGGACGCGTCATCGAGATCTACGGACCCGAGGCCACGGGCAAGACGACGTTGGCGCTGCACGTCATCGCCGAGGCCCAGAAGCGCGGCGGCCAGGCGGCCTTCATCGACGCCGAGCACGCCCTCTCCCCGCAATACGCGGCCAGCATCGGGATCGATGTCGATAACCTCCTCATCTCGCAGCCCGATTACGGCGAGCAGGCCCTGGAGATCGCCGAGGTCCTCGTCCGGAGCGGGGCCGTGGACGTCGTGGTCGTGGACTCGGTCGCGGCCCTGGTCCCCAAGGCCGAGCTCGAGGGCGAAATGGGCGACGCGCACATGGGGCTCCAGGCGCGGCTCATGTCCCAGGCCCTCCGCAAGCTGACGGCCATCGTGGCCCGGTCGAAAACCTGCTTCGTCTTCATCAACCAGCTGCGGGAGAAGATCGGCATGTTCATCGGCAACCCGGAGACGACGACCGGCGGGCGCGCGCTGAAATTTTATGCGTCCATGCGGATCGACGTCCGGAAGATATCCGTCCTCAAGGAAGGCGATATCGTCG
>Ga0315281_10001130_pt1 | contig 38981 bp, 65 predicted proteins | sample YL17G07_0_MG_FD_204540 | JGI IMG/M metagenome (GOLD analysis project Ga0315281, IMG submission 204540) | Sediment microbial communities from Yellowstone Lake, YNP, Wyoming, USA - YL17G07_0 | ecosystem: Environmental > Aquatic > Freshwater > Lake > Sediment | place: USA: Wyoming | collected...
AGGTGACGGGTCCAGCAGGTGTTGAAAGTACTCCATCAACCCTAACGACAAAATTGGGTGAATAGGTGGCTGACACAAGATCAGAAGAAGAGCGAGCGAAGGATTGCGAGAAGGCTCTGAATAACCTCATCTCTGTGAGGCAGCCTTACGAACCTCTGATCGAGGATGTGTTGAAGTTTGTCAATCATTCTCGAAGAGGACTCAGGGATACCGACGCCAATAGAGGAAAGAGGACAGGGACTGATGTCTATGACGGGACGGCAATATCAGCGGCAAATTTAGAAAGAGATGGTATTTGCGGTTATTCCGTTTCTCAGAACTTTCACTGGTTCGATTACATCATGCCGAACACTTTGAATTTCCCAAGGGCATCCGGCATGAGGGCGTGGTCAGGAAAGAGGACGGATGAATATCCAGAAGTAAAGCAATGGCTTGATGATTGCGAAGAGGTTGTCTATTCGGCATATCTCAGGGGAAATTTTTACGATGTCATTCCAGAAATCGTCCATGAAGCCTTAACGATAGGTACCGTGACAGTCTTTACCGAAGAAGACATTCCGAAGGGAAGGACTATTTACACATCACCGCATTTTCGTGAGTGTTATATCGCCGAGAATAAGTATGGAATGGTCGATACAGTTTATAGAGTTTACAAAATATCCCTGAGAAATCTTGCCTCGAAGTTTGGAATCGACAGAATGAAAAAAGTCGATCCCGCATTTGAGACGAATCATAAAAATAATCCTTACCAAGAGAAAGAAGTTATCCACGCCATCTACCCCCGAAGTGATTACGATCCGAATCTCCTTAACGGACTCAATAAGCCCTGGGCCTCCATGTGGATGTTAAGAAGTCCGCAGAAGGTTTTGTTTCTTGGAGAAGGCGGCTATGACGATATGCCCACTATGACTTGGAGGTGGAGGAAGAACAGTGATGAGATTTACGGGAGATCTCCAGCTTGCGATGCAATGGTTGATATTATGAAGGGCAATCAGCAGGGGAGGACGAATCTTGTGGCTGGTCAGAAGATGGCAGAACCTCCGATGATGGGACCGCAAGATTTGAGAGGAATGATAAACAGTGGGCCTGGGGGATGGACATGGTTGCTCAATACCGAAAAGAACTTCCCGAAGCCTATGGTGACAGGGATACAACTTCCCTTTGCAATCGAACAGCAGGAGAGAACCGATAAGGCTATTCGAGAATTTTTCAGTGTTGACTTCTTTCTTCTTCTTTCTCAGGCAGCTTTCAATAAAGTTGAACTCACGGCAACTCAGGTCATTGAAATGAGTGGTGAGAAGGCAGCGGTACTTGGGACTCGCATAGGGAGAATGCAAAGTGAATTTCTAAATCCTACTCACGATAGGCAGTTCAATATTGAGAGAAGGGCAGGGAGAATACCCGATCCCCCTCAGATCATCATGGACTTAGGTGGCAATATTGAGGTTGATTACCTTGGCCCCTTAGCCCAGGCACAGAAGAAGATGTTCAGGTCTCAGACGATCAGAGCTGGTGTCCAGTCGGTCAGAGAGGGTGCGGAAATATGGCCTCAAGTTGCTTTCGTGATAGACCCCGTTAAGACCTACAAAGACCTCCTCGAAACTCAGGGATTCCCCATAAAAGACTTCCGTTCCGATGATGAGATTGCAGCCATCATGCAGCAGATGAAAGAGAGATCGGAAGCAGAGAAGATGATCGAGGCCATTCCAAATGTGTCGAAGGGGATTAAGGCAATATCAGGTGAAGTGAAACCGTCAAGTCCTCTTGCAGCAATGTCAGGAGAGGGTAATGGATGAAGAGAGAAAGCAGATTATCAACAAGTATCGGAAAGTTTTTCTCTCCCCCCTGGGGCGTGAAGTCCTTACTGACATACTTACGATGTGTCATTTCGGTAAAACACTTGACTCGGCAAACCTCCACCAGGTCGCCGAATATAACGTGGGTGTTGCTATACTTGCAAAGATGGGGATATTCGCAGAAGGGACGATGATGAATTTGTTAAACGCAATGGCGACCGTGATACCTAACTTCAAGGAGAAAGAGAGAGAAGAATGATCGAGAAAGTCAGCCCAGGAATTATCATCCCGAATGACCCTGACCTCGTGGGGATAATCGAGATCCGCTATTGGAAAGATGGATTGATAAAGGTATCGAGACCGAAAGAAAAGGAATTGGCATTGAAGATGATCGATGATGCGAGAAAAATAATCATGAACAAGATTCATTCAGAAGGTGGCATGAAGTTGAGTCTCATGCCTGATCTACAGGAGGCAATAAAGAAACATGGGTAAGATGTCGGGAAGTCTACTTGAATGGCGAAAAAAACAACGGCGTGGGGCCATAATGAAACCCTCCACGTTTGAGAAGATAAAGGAAAAGGCGGCGTCCGAAGGGGCTACTAATCCGGCGGCGGTCGCAGGGAAAGCATACTGGGCAACGGCCAAAGAGAAATACAAAAAGTCAAAAGGAGGAAAAGGAAAATGAAAAGATGGAAGATTTGGGCAATCAGTGGGATCGTTTTATTTGCTTTTGTGGGGACACTCTTCGCAACGAGTGCAGTGTGGAAGTTAAACGTCAAACCTGGCCTGACTGTGGGGGATATCGTCTATGCCGACCGCAAGGATAGACTTACCAACCTCAATGCAGGATCAAGTGGAGAAGTCCTTCAGGCTGCTGGGGCTTCTACCGCACCCTCTTATGTCGCAAAAAACACATACAGACAGGCGACCATTCATAATTTTGCAACTACCGTTGGCTCTTGGCAGGTATCGGCTGATGAATTACTTTGCTTAATGCTTGCCTCGACAAATGCAACGGGGGTGAATACAGTTCAGGTGACAGCAACCACCGGTAAGATCCTGGTATACAGAAATGGTTCAGGCTATGCCAGCACGGTTCATTCTTCCAGTGGTACGGGAATATCCGTTGCTACAGGTACAGCCGTAATGCTTATCTATGACGGAATACTTGGAGATTGGATCAAGCTCGCAACAATGGTGACACCAGGCGGATAATGCCATGACTAAAAATTTGATTTACATAGTTGTCTTTTCCATCATCATTGGTGTGTTGGCTGTATGGACACTTCAACGCAACACCGTCTACCAGTCCGCCATCAGTTTATGGGAGGATGGATTCAGGAAGAGTCCAAATAAGACTCGTGTTCTTTTGAATCTCGCCACCGCCTATAAGAATAATGGAAAGACTGATCTTGGAATGGCAGCGGTTTCGAGGGCTTTAGAACTTGATCCTGATTTAATTACATATTTCAAATTTCTCGATTATGCTCGGAAAGAAGGTGCAACATTCGTCACCGAAAAAGATATGTGGGGACCGAGGAGAGAAAGAGGAATCAGATAAAGTGAGAAAGTCGAAAGTGATGAGAGAAGTTTTAAGAAAGGTTTCTCCGATCTCGGAGGAAATTGCCTTATTGAAAGATGATATCGTAAAGGTGAAGGAAGAGTCGAAGGAGATCAAAGCAAAATTGAAAGCATTAGAGGAGAAGTAAGATGGCAGAAGAAATAGAACAGGTGGAAGATGATGCCAAGACCGTCCAACGGATGAGTGAGATCATGGGAGACCCAAAGCGTCATGTAAGAGCACAGAAAAAAGTAAACGAGATGATTTCGAATATGGAGAATTCAAAAAAGTTCATGGGTGCCATGAAGAATGCCAAAATGGACTATTCGAAATCGAAAATGCCGGAGAAAAAGTAAAGTGGATTCGAGATGGATCTCAAAGAGGCATTGAAAATTATCGAGGAAGTATTGAGCCACTATAAAACTTTTAAGAATTTGAAGGACACCATCGAGGCAGAGAATGTTGGTTTTGTGGAGAGGGAAAGACCGAAGGAGATCAAAACGAAATTAAGGGTAGAGGATGGAGGTTGAAAATGGCAGAAAAAATTAATATAAGCGAAGCCCTGAGTATTGCGAAACAGATGTTGAATCATTACCGAGCCTTCGAGAAGCTGAAGGAAGTTATCGAAGTTGTTCTCCAGTCGGAACAGACCATCTCCGAAAATATCGTGAAGAGGGATGCCATTCTGAAAGAAATTTCAGAATTGAACCTCCAAAAACAGGCCATCGTTTCCGAGATAGATAAACTTGAATCGAAGGAATTGAAAATAGGAAACGATATCCTTGCACTTTCAAAATCAGGTGATGATGAAAAAAGAAAGATTCTCTCCGATATCGAATCTTTAAAAGGCACTTTGGCTAAACTGGAAAAGCAGAACGTTCAGAAAATTTCTGATTTGAAAAGGGAGCATGACAAGGTGCTGATAGGGTTTGCTGAAGAGGAAGCACAGGCAAGGGAAAGACTCAAAGCGGTGAAGAATGAAACCAAGAGCCTGTTAGAGAAATTCCAATGAGGAGATGTCTATGTCCGATGAAGCCTATACTCAGGTAGCCCCTGATTCAACCGGGGATAGAATAAGAACCAACGAGATCGAACTTCTTCAAGAAGATGGATCGAGAGTAACCGTTTCAATACAGGTAATCAGCATATCGGATGCGGAGGGAAACATCATTGGAGTTCCTTCTGCACCGCTTGAGGTAAGTTCCAAGAAGATCTGTAGTCTATTGGAAGAGTTATTGGAAGAAATCAGACAATTAAGAATAAAATAAAAGGAGGATAATATGTCGCTTGAAACTAAGGTACTTGGGAAAATTAGAGGGATTTTTTTAGATTTATTGCCATCAGCAAGAGAGGATGAACAACTCCAACTTTCAGGTCAGGCAGAGCAACTTATTGCATTTGGGGCTGCTCCCTATCAGGAAATCGTGAGGCAAGGTAGGGCGTTTGTGGCGAATACCGCTACGGCAGTAGCTACCGTTGTGGCAATTCCGGCTACTGCCGTCTATGGGTTTATTATTTACAATAACGAAAGCGATGGCGGGCGTTCCTATATTCTGGATCGGGTGAGTGCACTTTATACCGTGAATAGTGGTGCTGCCCTTGCTCATGTCGGTATTATAGGATGTCTTGGCCTTGTTCGTGAGGCCGTCCCTACTGCGGCTGCGATAATTCCCAAACAGATGAATGGCATGGGTAATTCCGACACAAAGGCAAGGTTTGTTCTTACTGGTGATAATGCCTGGGGTTTGGGTGCTACCCTTGCTCCCCCAACGTCAGTTTTTACCTCGGCTTGGTTTCCGATTGGAAACTCAATCAATAGTGCGGTAAATGCCCTTCCTGGATTTCAGACCGATGTTAATATTGATGGAAGGATTATCATACCGCCTGGCAGACTTTTTGCCGTTCACACCCTTGGTTCAGTCGTGACATCATCGGCACAGTTTTATATCTATTGGCACGAAAAAGTTATCCTTAATGGATAGGAGGTTGGCATGGACACTGATGTAAAACTATTCGGCAAGATTCGGGGGCTGAATACGGATGTACTTTATGGTGCAGGGAATGAAGAGACCGAGATAGAACTTACAGGACAGGCAGAACAGATTGTTGCTTCAGCATCCCCTTTCTATTCTGAGATTTCCAGACAAGGGAGATCCTTCTATATTAATACGGCTGCTGAAATTACCTCAGTCATAACAATGCCGACAACGGCTGTTGGATTCGCTATGTATAATAACGAACCCGATGGGGGAAGATCCTATCTCATCGATCAGGTGTGGGCAATATTCACGGCCAATGCTTCTATATTACCCCAGGCGTGCCTTGTCGGTTGCCTTGGGTCTGTCAGGGAAGCTATCCCAACGGATGCCAAATCCACCACCGTTGTAATGAAAACTTACAATGGTAGTCCCAAGTTTGATTCCCGTTCAAGAGTCATCTTGACCGCTACAACCATTCCTGCCACGACTGGTTTTGCTGGTAACTGGTTTCCGATTACGGATATGTCCAATGCGGGCGTATCGGCTCTCCCAGGATTTCAAAGAGTTTATAATCTCGATGGAAGATACATCGTCCCACCTGGGAGATATTTCGGAATTCATTGTGTCAGTGCCAAAACAGATGTCCATTGTCAAATTGGGATCGCATGGACAGAGAAATACTTAATTCTTGGATAGGAGGATTCAATGAGTGAAATCGCTGTACTCGGAAAAGTAAGGGGAATAAATACAGACCAAGCCGAAGAGCCTGGGAGTGAATTTCTTCAATTTGCATTAAACGGTCAAGCAGAACAATTACAGGCTTGGGCTGCGACACAATATCAAGAAAATGTAAGACAAGGAAGAGCATTCTGGGTTGCTAACGCTATCGGTACTCCGGTTGCAGCCGTCACTGCGATACCCACCACGGCTGCTGCTATTTCCATTTATAACAATGAGCCAGACGGGGGACGTTCTTATGTGATTGACTATGTGTGGGCTTTCAATGTGGCTGTAACTGCTGTCACAATTTTCCATGCGGGGATGATTGGAGTTTTGGGACAGGTCAGGGAAGCAATCCCCGCAGCCGGTGCACCAGTAATCAAATGTGCAAATGGATCAGGGAAAATTGATACCCGATGCAGACCCGTAATCGCTGCATTGCCGGCAGGAACAGGTCTGGCTGCAAATTGGTTCCCCATTGGGAATACATGGATTAACTCTGTCATTACCCTTCCCGGACATTCACAGATTGTCAATGTTGATGGTCGCATTATTTGTCCTCCTGGAAGGTATTTTGGTGTCAATGTGATTTCATCGGTTACGACCAATACCTATATTTGTGGGATAGGATGGACTGAGAAATGTTTAGTTTTAGGATAAGAAATGCTTCTTGCACTTAGATCACTTTGGGAGCCTACAGCAGGGAACATTTGGAGGCCACTTTTTAGGCCGAGAAGAAGAATGAAAAGGAGAAAATAGATGGGAACAATCAATTATGAGTTAGTTGCAAACGGAGATGGATTCAAGGTCATCAAGTGGGCAGGTCTGAATAATACAGATCAGGATGGTCAAGCCTTCGAGGTATCGAAATTCGTCGATATCTCATTTCATGTGAAAGGGACATTCAATGGGGCAACCATCACCGTTCAGGGGGACAATGATCCAACGGGAGTCCCTACATGGGCGATCCTGCATGATCCACAGGGAAACGATTTGACTTTCGTTCTTGAGAAAATCGAGCAACTTCTCGAAAGCGTCCACAAGATAAGACCGCTTCTTTCTGGAGGGGGAGTGTCAGGCATTGACGTCTACATGAGGGTGAAGGGATGATAAAGCCTGTTGGTGGGGGAAAGTATAAGGTATTCTCAGAGAGTGGGAAACCCTTGAGCAAAGCGGTTTCCAAGGGTGCTGCGAAAAAAAGATTGGCTCAAGTAGAATTTTTCAAACATAAAGGCGGGAAATGATTGCAAAAATTGAAGCCATGTGGATTTGTTTTAAATGCGGGAAGAGGAAGGTCATAAAGTATAAGACCCAAAACATCATTGAAAATATTCTCATCCCAAGACCGGAGGGATGGGCGATTGGACTGAGCGAATGCTATTGCAAAGATTGTTACACGAAGGCAACGCAATAAGGCTATTTCTGATTTTTAATTTTTATGGGAGTTATGCAAGAGAAAAGAACAGGGATAGAAGGGGAAAGTGTAAGATGTGCGGTAAATGCTGTGGTAATTGTCATCTTTTAAACGGGAAAAAGTGTTCTGTGTATGACCGGAGACCCAAATGGTGCCACAGGGATTTTCCGATAGACAAGATTGATTTGTGGGTGAGCGGGATTAAGGGTTGTGGTTATGTGTTTGATTGAAAGTGATAACATAAAAGTAGCGGAAGAAAATTTGAGGGTTTTCAAGATTTTCGCCTCAGAACCGATTGGGGTGTTTCCAGAGGCAGAGGGTGTGGATAAATTAAAAACCCTTTGGAGAATTCCCCCCTTTAAAAGACGGCTTTATATTGAAGAAATTCTTTCAAATCATGCGGTTGGTTTTGATAATGGGTTTGGATACAGTTGTTTTCGAGATAAACGACAGGCTCAATTATATGAAGAAGCACTTCCAGCTTATGTAGTGGTCAAAGAATTACGGATCCCAAAAGGAAGCCGATATAGAATTGGGAAAATTGTGCAGGGAGAGTTGGGTACTGGTTTAACCATGTGTCAGGCCGAGCGATTAATGGGGGTTGGTGGCTGAATGGGAAGGCACTGTCTGAAAGGACAGGTCACGAAAGGTGTGTGGGTTCGAATCCTGCCCGATCCACCACAATAATGGGAGGCTGATATGCCACTTCTAAAAATATTTAAAAATATGGTTAAGAAAGATGAGAAGGGCCCACTCGTTAACGAGAAATTCATTCAGGAATTAAAAGGACTTTCTGAAGACGATCTTAACATCATTGCTGATTCCGCCCCAGGCATGAGCAATGTTTATATTCAGGCTGAGAAGAAGAGAAGGGAAGATGAGAAGAAAAAAACTCAGGGGAATCAATGACAGAAATTAGAAAGACATTCTCCATCTGCAATGAATGTTATAAAAAGATTCCGGCGACTATCGTTTTGACGGATACGGTCGTTGAATTGCACAAAGAATGCTGTGGTCTTCTCCAAAAAGAAGTGATTGAGAAAAACAAAGAGTTTTACAATGCAATGGTTAATGCCCCTTACAATAACATCCTTGGGAACCTGTGTAATATAGCCATCACTGACGACTGCAATAGTACCTGTAAGGCTTGCTATTGCAAGATCGAGAAGAAAGAGAAGAGTTTGGATGAGATCATGGGGATGTCATTTATCCTCCCCACATGGATAGACAAGATCATGCTAACTGGCGGTGAACCCACCATCCATTCTCAATTTTTTGATATCGTAAGCAATCTCAACTGTGGCGTCATCACCAATGGAATAAAATTCGCTGACCTGAACTTTTTAAAAGAGTTTGCCCAGTTCAATGTCTATATGGCTGGTACGAACAATGAGATAGCAACGATGTTCTCATTGAATACGGAAGATTCTCCTGATTATGGGGAGAAAATGTTAGCCATAGAAAACTTCAAGAGGATGGGGCTGAAATTAGCGATGGTATCCTCTACGATTACAGATCTCGATGAGATACCAGGGGTTCTTTCTGAATTTAGAAAGATAAAGGATGTGGTCAGCACCTTCAAGATCAGGTCTGCTTTTAACATTGGGGAGAGTCAAGGATTCAAGCACATCTATATCTCTGAGTTAATAAAAAAGGTGAAAGAGAATTGTGGGATTCTTAGATTCGTTCAGGGGATGCACACCAATACCTATCTCGTCAATATGAGATGTGACGACATCCACCTGATGCTTGTCAAATGCCCTGATAAGACGATCATTGATCTATGCGATATCGGGCCAACAGGTCCCTATCAGCTCACCCATCTAAATACTTTTGAAGATGTGGTGGTGGCCTTGATAGTCAATGAAGGGATAGAGAAGGGTTGGTTTAATGGAAGGAAAATAAATGACTGAAATCCGATGCGTGAAATGTAATCGACTTTTATTTTTCGCTAACTTTAATGAAAAAATTGAAATTGAAATTAAATGTTCAAAGTGTCATTTCATAAATAAATTTAGGTTATTAACAAAACAAGAAAAAATAAAAGAACAAATTGAAGAATTCAAGATATTTAGAGAAATGGTTGCAAAGGAATTATTTTAAATAAGAGCCGTTCGACGGCCTAATTTAAAGAGAGGTCTACGAGGCCCGTTTCAGGGATTAAAAACCCTGGCGGGCCTTTTTTTATTTCAAATCAACGAAGGGAGGATTTTTTATGGCAGGAGAAATTTTGTCACAGTTACCCGAAGACCTGAGAGCGAATGAGGCTTTTACCGGAATGAATACGGCTGGGGACATGGCGAAAGCATACCTGGACACGAAGGGGAAGCTGACTGAGTTCGATGGGAAGGTGAAGGAGCACGAAGGGAAAATTGTTGACCTGGAGGGCAAGCTCGCCAATTCATATCCAAAACTTTCAGAGAAACCGACTGATGAGGAGAGGACGAATTTCTTCAAGGCTCTTGGCAGACCGGATACACCAGAGGGTTACGAGTTTCCAGTGATCGAGGGAATGGAGAAGGATGACCGAATGGTGAAATGGGCATCCAACATGTTCTATGAGGAGGGCTTATCGAAAAAACAGGCTCTTAATATTGGTACCAAATGGAATCAATTCCTCTTAGGAACTCTCGATGAGGAGGAAAAGATTGCTCAAAGGGAAGCTGCCGAAGCCGAGAAGACATTCAAGGAAGGATTCAAGACAGAGGATGAATATAAAACAGCCAAGGAGATGTCAAAACGATATTGGAAAAAATTAACTAATACTGATTTCGACCAATATCGTGATGAGGCTGGTCATGCCGATGCGATCTTTCTGAAATTCGTTTACGAAAACGCAAAAAAAACTGGGGAAGACACGATCATTCCTGGTTCCCAAGGAGGAACCGGAGAGGTAAAGCCAGGAATGGTCTACGACAAGACGAAATTCCCCAAGCAGCAAAAATTCATTTAGGAGGAGATTATGGCTCAGACAGAATTGGTGGGCGTCAACACCGTTATGGATATCGTGAATTCTTATACTTCCCTTGACGCACAGGCGAAGTATATTTGGGCAGCGAAAGTGCTGGCGCGAAAATGCCCGTTCTTTTTGGATATGCCCATGAAACCTTCAAACCAAATTTTCTCTCACATTGGCGTGAGACAGTCCTATCTTGCAGCTCCTGGGACAAGAAGATTCAATTCAGGGGTTGCTCCAACGAAGTCAACCGTCACTCCATACACAGAGCAGATCTGCATGGTTGAGGATTACTCCGAGGTTGACAAGGCGCTCTGTGACATTCAGCCAAATCCTGAGACCTGGAGACAGGAAAGGGATGCGATGAAGTTGGAGGCAATGACTCAGAAGGCAGAGGATGTGGTCATTTATGGGAGCATCGGGACTGATCCGGCTTCCATCAATGGTTTCGCAACAAGATTCAATTCACTCACTTCTCGACCCAATGGCGATACTTCGTGGCCTTACAACACGAGGACCGCTGGAGGCTCTTCAAGTGTGACTTCTATCTTCGTGATTCAGTGGGGAGAAGCAAAGGTTTACGGGATTTATCCACAGAACCTTCCCGCTGGAATCAAGGTGGAAGACCTTGGGGAAGTGACGGCAGTCGCTTCGGATAGCCCTCTGACCTCACCGGCCTACTTCCAGGCTTACCGATCCCATCTCGCAGTTTACTTCGGGATCAATGTGGAAGATGAAAGGTGCGTTCAGAGATATTGCAACATCGAGCAGACCGGAACCAGCAATATCTTCGATCCTGAGCATCTGGTGGAAGTCATCAACAGGCTTCCCGATCCAGAAGGGGCAGTGATTTATGTTCCCCGGCTCGTCAAGACTCAGATGGATATTGCAGCCATGAACAAATCCAACGCTTTCTACTCGATTGATGCGGCAGGAGATGTTTTTGGCAGACCGCTCATCAGATTCAGAGGAGTTCCGGTGAGAATGGCTGATCGGCTAACCTCAGAAACGGCAGTATCGTAATTTAGGGTGGCATCAAGACGACATGGGCCACAAAAATTAAAAGGAGGTAATACACATGCCAATGTACGATTATAGTTTTCTTTTGCAGTCCGATACTGCAAACACGACTGATGCGGTAACAACTAACGAAGTGGATTTCGGTGTCACCACTCCCGCTCCCAACATCTCCAACCAGTTCGGGATGCACGTTATCGTTACCACGACTTTCACAACGTTAACCGAGGGGGTTATCTGGTGGATTCTCCACGGTGCATCAGGGACCCTTACCACGAGTTCAACGAAGCATACAGGAATGTTTGTTGACGTAGCTGACATGGTGAAGGCTGCTCATCACTACGTTCCCTGCGGGTCTATTCCTCTTCTGAGGTATGCCTGCGGAATGTTCGATGCGGTGAGTACCGCTGCTGGTGCTGGTAAGACCACGGTATTCCTGGGGAGTTTCGACGCCTCAGTAACACTTTAACCTTTGAGGGGAGGGGGTTTTCCTCCTCCCCATTTTTTAAGAAAGGAGAGTTTTTATGCCTTTGGCAATCTGTAGAATGAGATGTTTCGATGGGAAATTGGGAAGGCTTTATTACATTGGGGACGTGGTGGAGGATATGCCCAAGAATCACCCGCTTGCAAGTAACTTTGAGTTCAGAAAGGTTTCAGCACCAGTGGTTGAAACTATCGAGGAACCCAAAGAAATAGAGGAAAAGCCGAATGAGGATTCAAAGGAAGAAAAACGTGGCCCTGGCCGTCCCAAGAAGGAATAGAAAATGAAGGGAATGAATTGTGGCTTGTGTGGGGGTAAGTTTATCTTCCACGGGAAGGACAAGACGGGGACTTACTATATCTGTAATAAGTGTGGGAGGATCACTAAGAAGTAAGGAGGAGAGATGCCTTACGAACAATATAAAGTTGTAAATTTGGCCTTAGCCAGAATCGGGGTAAAGAAGATAACGGAAGCGGATTGGGGAGACCCCGTTACCCAACAGGCCATTGATGCCGATGCTGTTTGGGAATTCATCAGGGATGAGGTTCTTGAAGCGAGGCAATGGGTATTTGCGAAAAAACGGGCACAGTTGATTCGCGGTCCCATTCCCCTCGTCAACTGGGACTTCGCCTATATCCTACCAGATGACTTCCTGAAGCCTTGGGTGGGTCAAGATTCTCCTCAGAAGCAGGATTTGGCCGTCTATCCTTCTGGTTATCCTTATGCCTTCGAGTCCATCGTGGCAGGTGTGGGGATTATAACTTCTAACGAGACCATTCCTACCGACGGGGATACGGTCACGATTGGCACTAAGACTTACACTTTCAAGACCACCCTCACACCGACTGAGGGTCAGGTTCTAATCGGGGGGAGTGCAGCCAAAGCCCTCGATAATCTGAGGGATGCCATCAACCACAAGGGAAGGCCGGATACTGATTATTCCTGTGCTGCAGTTCACCCTGAAGTGGTTTCCACGGAGAACACGGATACCACTCAGAAGATCGTTATCAACATCGAGGACACGGTTGGGGCTGACATAGCTACTTCCACTACCAGTTCAAATCTTGCATGGGGAGATACCACCCTAATCGATGAAGAGGTGAAATGCCTTCTCACCGATTACGAGGATTCTGAGGACAATGGAATTTTTCTCATCTACATTTTTAGAGAAGACAATGTGGCGAAATGGTCTGCATCCTTTATCAGTTCCTTTGCTTTTAGACTCGCTGCGGAATTAGCGATAACGAGGACTGAATCGAGATTAAAATATGGTGATCTCATGGTGATGTACGGAAATTCCCTTATCAACGCCACTGAAATAAATCAGGGGATGGACTGGCTTGAAGGAGAGAAGGGCAATTCGGATTGGGAAACAGCAGGGAGGGGATGATTTGCCTAAAACTACACCGATAATCAATTCTCTGAACGGCGGGGAAATCGACAGGCGTATAGACGCCCGTGTTGATTTCAATAAATATTTTAAAGCCTGCCGGACTCTTCTCGGTGAAATTCCCCTTGTCGAAGGCGGGGTCATAAGGACTCCTGGGACTTACTTCGTATGGGAGACAAAGGACTCTTCGAAGGTATCCCGTCTCATCCCCTTCCATTTTTCAACCGAGCAAGCCTACCAGATGGAGGTGGGGGACTTTTACATCCGTTTCTACAAGAATCAGGGACTCATCGCCATCGATGATTCGATGGATGATTTTAACCCTGCTGCTGCCTTCTTTGTTGGGGAATACACGAAACTTGGCTCCTACAGTGCCCTGAATGCAGGTGGAGGGACGAAATACCTGTATGTGGCTTCTCCTTACGGTCAGACGGGGGATACTGGACTTACGGTCGCCTGCGTGAGTGCGGGCGCTGATACCATGACCGTGACGAAGGTAGGGGCAGCCATCACGATCAATCTTGCCAATGCTACACCAGCTAAGAATGCTGCCAATCTCATTCAGGTGGCATTGAGGGCACTGGGTACAGTCAACTCGATTGACGTTAGTGCATGGACTGTGACCGAGAATCCCCCTTACGCCGCAGCCCGTCCCACTGCCGGAGTGAACATTGCGGGTGCGGCCATGACAAATCTTGATAAAGCCTACCAATGCACCGCTACCTCTCCCATTCCTACATCTGCTTACAATACCAATTATTTTCCATTTGCAGAAGCCTCCTACTGGACTGAAAGAACGGTTGGAGATCCAGTAGAAATAGTCACCGATTACGCCGAGGATGAAGTTTTTGACATCAAGGGTCCCCAAGGAGCAGACACCCTCTACCTTTACTATGAAGATAATCCACCGATGAAACTCGTTCGTCATTCCCACATCAACTGGGAATTGATCGAACAAAATTGTGTGGCATCTCCCTTCAAGTCAATCACCAACATTTCAAATACGGGTACTGCTATTGTGACGTGCGTGGATCACGGGTTACCAGCCTGGGCATATATTTATATTAAAGACGTTGAGGGAATGATAGAGGTAAACGATTTAAGATTTCTAACGCAGCCAATAGATAGCGATACCTTCTATCTGAACGGGGTCAATTCCACCACCTATGCCTCCTATATTTCAGGGGGTAAGATATATGTTGGCATCACAGGGATTACTCAGGCCGCCACTGCCGTCGTTACAATGGCAAGGCACGGACGCTCCAATGGAGAAATGGTAAAGATTGAGGGAGTCCTTGGGATGACGAAAGTAAATGGGAATATCTATGAAGTAGCGAATAGGACGAACACCACTTTTGAATTGAAGGATTGTAATTCTACTGCATACGGAGCATACACGGGAGGGGGGACTGCTCTAAAGAAATTATTTACTCAGACTGGGGACTATCCTTCTTGCGGAACCTTTTTTGAACAGAGGTCCTATAAATCAGGTTGTAAGAACCATCCTCAAACAATCTATGGAAGCTCGGTTGCGGAATATGAGAATCATGGGGAAAATCCCAGTGATGAGAGTGCTGCCATTGAGTATACCATCCCTGGGGCACAAAACAGAGTTGACCGGATACGGTGGCTATCACCAGAGGACTTCCTGATTATTGGTACTGCCGGTTCGATTCAGAAGATGGGGGCAAGTTCCATCGCCGAACCCCTATCTGCCACGAATGTCTCTGTGAGGCAACAGGTTTGGCTTGGGGTTTCTAATGTGGATCCTCAACCTGTCACGGATTCCTTGGTTTGGCTGACAAGGGCAGGGACTTCAGTCCGAAAAGTTACATGGTCGAGCGATTCCGAAAGGTATGTTGCCCCTAACCTCACCCGAATAGCAGGGCATATAACCTATGGGGATTCTCAAGCTAATTCTGGAATTAAACAATTCGCCTTCCAGAGAGAACCTATGCCTATCCTCTGGGCTGTCAGAAATGACGGACAGCTTCTTGGGATGACGTATGAGATAGCCGAGGAAGTCTATGCTTGGTTCAGAATTGTCACCGATGGGATATTCGAGAGCGTTTCCGTGATAAGTGCGGATGGGGAGGAAAATGAAGTCTGGGTGATAGTGAACAGAACAATCGGAGGGGTCACAAAGCGTTATGTGGAGTTCTTCAAGCCTATCAATTTCTTCTCCGAGATCAAGAATGCCTTCTTCGTCCATTCCGGCCTTACCTGGGATGGAGGGGAATTCGACATTACGGGTATTTCAAAGGCAAATCCGGCTGTAGTGACTGCCCCTGGGCATACCTTCACTGCCGGATACAAGGTCAGGATAACGGGGGCACTGGGGATGGAAGAAGTCAACTGCGATGCAGACGACTATTATACTATAGCCAACCCTTCAGGTGACACCTTTGAACTCTCTGGAGTCAATTCCTTGAGCTACACGGCCTATTCCGGAGGAGGACTGGCAGGAAGAGTGACAAATACCCTGTCTGGACTATCCCATCTTGAGGGGAAGACCGTATCCGTCCTTGGAGATGGGGTAGATTTTGGGGATGAGGTTGTGGCTGGGGGCGCTATTACTCTTGACCATTATGGGAACTTAATCCATGTGGGATTACCCTTCGAATCTGTCATCGAACCTATGAAGTTACATTCTGGATCGACTTTGGGCACGGCAAGAAGTAAGAAGCAGCGAATTAATAAGGTCACGGTTTGCGTCTATGAGACCTGTGGGGGGAAGATAGGGCCGGATGAAGATAATCTTCAGGACATCTCAGGGTACTTCGAGAAGACCTATGATGAAGGAGAGTTAATCACGGCAGATGCAGATGTAGAATTCGATGGAGATTGGAAGAACGAGGCCACTCTCTGTTTAAAACAGGATAGACCGTATCCATTCGGGATACTGGCTCTGATCCCAAGAGTGAGTTTAAATGAGGAAGAATGAAAGTTGAAGTCGTAGATTATCAACCCTCTCATGTGGATGAGATAATGACAATGTACCCAAGAAGTAGGGAATTGAAATTTGCAAGAATGGCTGAATGGGGAGACTGGAAAGAGGTCTGGAGAGTCCATGGAGCAGCCTTTACCCTTATGATAGACGGAAAGCCCGTAGGATCCGCTGGAGTCGTCCCTCTCGGAAATGGGACGGGTGAGGCATGGGCGATACTCTCCAACGTCTTTGATCGGTATAAGAAGCTGGTCTATCTCGCCACAAAGAAGGGACTGGAGAAAATAATCAACGACTTTGGGCTTAAAAGTGTCTACGCTCTGATCGAACCAAATTTTGATGAGGCCCAGCACTTTGCCTATCATTTGGGATTCGTAAAGAAAGAGGCAGGTACTTTCGGGCCTCATGGTGAGGCTATGTTTAAATTCTGGAGGAAATGCCAATGAGTTCATTCGTGGGTCAGGGTTCCGGTGCGTCACAATCAATAGCTGAAGGGAAAGCCCAGAAGATGATGTATGACAGGCAGGCCGAAGCGACTATAATCGAGGCCGGTCTTGCTCAAGAGCAAATTGGGGAAGAGAAACAGGCTTACCTCGGCCATGAACGGACACTTTACGCAAAGGCAGGTGTGGACATCTCAGAAGGCAGTCCCCTCCTTATGATGGAGGAGACAGCGAAGAGAGGTGAACTTGCCAAAGAAAGAATAATGTGGCAGGCAAAAAATAAATACCGGCAGTTGAAATGGGCTGGAAGATTGGCGGAGAAGGGTGGGAATATGGCAGCGGTAACTGAGGCTGCTAAGACGGCGGCTACTATCGTTTCAATGGCAGTTGGTGGATTTGCGGCTGGTGGTGCGGGAGCGGCAGCAGGCAGCACAATGGCCGGTGCCGGAACAGGTAGTGGTGGAAGTGGCCTTAACTGGTCTTTTAACTCGTTTTTAAGGAATTACAAGTGAGATATGCCTAAAATTGAACCTTACAGACCCACGATTGCGACAGAGGTTCCTAAGCCCTCTATGGGGTTACTTGAGCCTGCGATTGAAGCCACCCGTCGAGCCAGAAGTAATATTGTAGAAGCGGCCAGAACCATCGAAGGTGCAATATCGGGATTTGCCGAGAGAGAACAGAAAGCCAAGGATAACCTTGAAGCACTTAGGCTTAGGAATGAAATTGAGAAAGGTCAGGAAGAAATAGCTGATTCCTATTCTGGTCGAACAGATTTTGAGAATTTTGATAAAGATTTAAACAAGGGGTTCTCAGGTCTCAGAGAAAGAGTAAAACCCAAATATCAAAGCAATGAGATCAATTTTGTCTATCAATCCTTGATGTCGAAAGCAGAAAGAGATTTAGGAAAAGTAGTTAAAGCCAAAAAATACAAGGTGATGGAAGAGGAAGGCAAGATTCTTTTTAACGACCACTATGAGGATGCTGCCAAAGACTATGCGGATGCCCATTTATCAGAGGATGTTTTGTCGGGGAAGATGACCGTTCAAGAAAAGAAAGACAAAATAAGAAGTGAAGTAGAGAGTGAGGGCTTAATCCTTCAAAGGGATAATGGCATCGACCCGTTATGGATGAATTCTAAAGTAAAGGGTTTTGAGAAAGTGGCCCAAGAGGGAATCATAGTCAGGGCTAATAATAGTGAAAATCCTAATGTGATAAGGAACACGATGTTGGCTCTTGATAAAGGTGAATTCCAAACTTTAGATCCGAAGGAAACAGAAATTTATAAGGGACATCTTCAAAACAGACTTGAGCAGATTGATAAAAAAGCTGAAGCTGAAGCTGATAAAATATCAATTCAAAATGGTTACAATGATCTTAAAAATAAATTTACCGATACGAATGGCATTACTGATTATAACTCCGTTTCTAAAATGTTGAATGATACAAATTATCAGAACAAAATGGGTCTGAGGGTAGAGACAAAACATAGTCTTGAAATTGCTTTGCGGAGTGAGGAATTGGGTATTAAGGAGATAAATAAAAAACAACACGATGATGAAGAATCGAAAATTCAAACCGGTATCAGTCTCGGTGATCCCAAGTCTTTAAGTAATATTAGAGGTGCAAAATATATAACGGCAGATGAAAAACAAAAATGGGAAGATGTTTTAACAAAAAGATTAAAGAAAAGTGATGAAGATATCAATTCACGAGAAGACGTTCAAAATTATATCAGAATAAATAAAATGATAGATTTAGGAGTTGATCCAAAGGTAATAAAAGACACTATTGCAACAACAGTTGATATGAAAACTGCGACTCGATACAAATTAATTGACCGAGTTGACAATGAATTGGAGGGAGCAGTAAAGCAAGGGATGAAGGCTGGGAATCAGTTGTTGCATAGTCAGATAGCTCCAAGTAAAGGAGCTATGATGCCGACCATCCCAGCAGAAGAGGCAGCCTCTCAAAAGGCTCAAATGGCTTTATCTGAATGGGTTAGAACTCAACAAAAATTAGTAGTAGATGGTAAAAGAAAACCACTTACCCAAAAGGAAATATATGACCAAGCGGTTGATATGGTTTCTACAGGTGGTTATCAGATTCCAACAGTAGATAAACTTGATATTATCCATGAAGAAATGAAAAAGGAATCACAAAAGAGTAAAAAAATATCACTTGAAAATAAGGTAGTTCCTACTCCTCCATCTCCGTATGTGATTGATAAAATATACCCTGATGCTTCAGGGAGAAAAGCAAAATACAAAGGGAGAAATAATAAGGGACAGGATTTATGGCAGATTCAACCTTAACTACTGATTTTGTTCCAGTGAAAGAACCGCCTCCGGTGACTACTGATTTTAAACCAGTAAAGGTTCCTATGAGTGTTGAACCATCCCCTTATCCTTTTGATCCTTGGATGAATGAAGTTTTAAAAGATCAATCTCCAGAGCAACAGATTGAAAAAAGAAATGGAATTACTAACACGATTTATCAGATGGCTAAACCTTGGCTCGATGCTTCATATCTTGCGGGGTCATCAATCAATCGTACTCTTGCTCATTCTACAGATACCTTAGATGTGATGTCGAGATGGTTTGAAGCTCAGGGATTGGGGAAAAGAGAAGGATTTTTTGAACAAATGACTAAAACTTATCTACAAAATGCCGATTGGTGGAAAGCCAGGGCGGAAAAGGTTGGGATTAATTTTCTTACTGAATTAACAGGAGAAGCATTTGCACTTCCTTCAAATGCCTTGATAGGTATGACTGATTTTGTTCTCAAAGTAGCCTCTGGTTTTAGTATTCCTGCAATCGTAGGTTATCAGGAAGCCAAAGAACATGATACCGATCCTTTTATTGGTGGGTTAATAGAGGCTGCAAAAACAAAGACACTTGATTCAATGTTTAAACTCATGGCTCCATTTAGTCGTTATATTCAGTCTCTTGTTATGGGGACTACCTTCGGAGTTCAGGCTGGTGTTGAAGCTCCAGCAGGAGAAAGAACTAAAGCATTTATTAAAGGTGGTGCAACTGGTATCGGGATGGCGATGGTTGCTCCTTCTGGGAAATGGGGCATCCGTGATTTATATCCTGAAATCGGAAGAAGTGTTCCTGAGATAAGGAAAGATATTGAGGCATTTGAGAAGGTTCAGTTGAAAGAACCAGCACCCGTTGAAGAAGCGAAACCAACTGAACCAGTTCTCTCCCCGACAGTTAAAGACCAATTTGCACTCCCCGGAATCAAACAAGACCTTGAAATGAAGGGAGCGAAAGAAGGAGTTACACCCACCCTTGAAGGAACTCCCTTGGCCGAGGTTGCAAGGAAAGCGGAAGTTGCGAAAGTTCAACCCGAACTTCCTATTCAACCCAAGATGGATGAAGAGTTAATAGGGACGATCAGAGAATTGAGAGGTTATGTAAAACAAGGAGAAGCAGGGAAAAGAATTCCCGTTGAAGATATGTTTGAAACTAATGTCTGGACCGGATGGGGCAGTTCATATCCTCCATTTATGAGAAATAAGGGATGGGGTAAAGATGAAGTTTTAAATGCTATTGACAAGGGATTATCTGGACAAAAGTTAGGTAAGAGACAGATAGAAATATTTGATGCTGCCAAAGAAGAAGCAACGGTATTGATATCAGACAGGGAAAGTTTAGGTGCTGCGGCACAAGGATTTTTATTCAAACTCCCTGACGATATATCGCAACTTAAAACAACTCTTGAAAGAGTTCCAAAATGGACTGGTTTAAAACAACGTCAGGAAATTGCCGAATCTATCTCAAAAACATATACGGGAGTTCTGGGAAGGGCTCAAACCGGATTTGAGAAGATTAAAAGTACAGGCACAGCCCTTTGGGATTGGTACACTCGACCCCCCCAATGGACTACTTTCGATGATATGTTGGGTCAATATTTAGGTGGTCGTCAAATATCAGGAAGTAAAACTTCAGAATTTGCAAAGCAGATTAAAGATTCAATACCGGAACTTCAACAACAAGCAATCACAAATTGGGTTCAGGCTGGGGGAGATCGGGCTATTTTAACAGAAAGAATGAATCAAACTACCGACCCTAAACTTAAACAGGGTTATGAAGAAGCCTTAAATTTAGGGAATGAGCATACAACCTTCGCTCAAAATATTCATCAATACTTTAATTCAAAACTTGACCAAGCCATTGAAGCAGGGATTCTCGATCATGGAATTGAGAATTATGTAAATCAGATTTGGGAAAAGGACAATCTGGTAGGATTAAAATTGAAGGCTGAAATCAATGCGGGGATGCTAAGACAAAATCCTTCCTTTGCAAAAAAGAGAATATTTGAAAGTTACTTCGATGGGGAACAGGCAGGATTTACCCCCAAGGATAAGAGGATAGGATATCTCATTTCTGCCTATGAGCAGAGTTTTAATGAGGCAATAGCGGCAAGAGGATTTATTAAAGAACTTCAAAACGGAGATGCTTCAGATGGAAGACCCTTAGTGGTAGTAAGGGGAAGTGGGAGTGCTTTACCAAAAGGTGAGACTCCTCCAGAGGCATATCTTGTTAGACCTCGATCAATTCCAGAGGAGGCATTCGATTATAAGGAAATTGCTCATCCTGCTCTCAGGAAATGGAAATGGACAACTAAAGATGAAAATGGAAATCCTATATTTGTGGAAGGTGATCTAATTGTCCATCCTGAAATTTACGACCATCTTCATAATGTTTTGTCAAGATCGGCTGTTAGAGAAAGTGCCCTTGGGAATATTGCACTTAAAGGAAATCAGGAATTAAAAAGCACACTACTTAGTCTTTCCATGTTTCATCAGGTTCAAATAGGTGCTCATGCAGTATTTCATTGGGAGAATCCTTTTACTACACAAAAATTAGATTTTGAGCAACCCATTCAAAGAGACTTAGTAGAACATGGATTGATGGTTTATAACAGAACTGCTCTCTCTGAATTTGCAGAAGGATTAGGTGCCCCTGGATTGATTAATAAAATTCCAGTAGTGGGTTCTTATGCTCAAAAATATACTGAATACTTATTTACAGATTTAATTCCTCGATTAAAAATGAAACTGGCAATAGATATGGTTGACCGGAACACGAATCGTTATCCCGATCTCAGTAGGGATCAAGTTTTAAAACTTTCTTCAGATCAAGCCAATGCTGCTTTTGCGGAATTAAATTATAAACAAATGGGTAGAAGTCAAACAACTCAGGATATGTTTAGACTTGGCGCATTGGCTCCAGACTTCTTAGAAGCAAGAGCAAGATTCGTTGGGGAGGCTTTAAAACCTTATGGAAGAGAACAGGCCATAGCATTAATCAGAGGAACAACCCTGATGTATCTTGCTGCCAAAGCCATCGAGGGAATCAATACATTGATTGACGACAAGGCCGAGATTCATTGGGATAGACCATTTTCAGTTACCATTGGAGATAAAGAATATACACTAAGATCAATTCCTGGAGATATTTATCATCTTGTAAGAGATCCAAGGAGTTTTATCTATCATCGTTTAAATCCAAGCATTATTAGACCACTCATTGAAGCGGTAACTGGTAGGGATTTATTCGGTAAGATGAGAGACATTGGGGAACAAATAAAAGATTATGTGACTGGTTTTGTACCTATCCCTGGACAGGGACTTTTCACTAAACAGGATCGAACCATTTTTGATTCTATCCTTCAATCTATGGGAGTAAGTTCTTTTAAACATAGAAGTGATGCTGAACAGACAGTATTGGATATTCAAAAAGAAAAGGCCAGAACAGGTGAATTACCAACGGAAACTCAAGACAGGATTGATTTGAGAAATAAATTGTCCAAAGATTATGAAAAAACAAAAGACTTAACTCCTATAAAAGAGGCTGTCAAAGAAGGAAATATCACCATAACTGATTTTCAGACAATTTTAGGTAAGAGTCTAAAGACACCCGTTGAATTAGGAATAACACATTTTAGTGTTCCAGAAGGAATAAGAGTATGGAATAAATCAACAGATGAAGAGAAAACTTTAATTCAACAACCACTTGTCAAAAAATGGATGGGATGGAAAGCAACGATAGAGGAAAGAAAACCCTACCAACAAAAAATGCAAGAAATTATTGGATGGCGTAATCCAAAACAAGGAGGATCAAGATGAAAAGGATAAGAAGTTTTCTGGTAGTGTTACTTTTAATTGCGGTTCTGGTGTCCCCTGCAACAGCCTTGATGAGGACCCGTACCTACACCATTGCAGTGTTAGCAGCGGATGCGGGGCCAAATACAGTGGCAATCACCGACATTAGCAAGCCGGTCTACTTACAGGAAGTAAAGGTGACAATCCCTAATACCACAAACAATGTCACCCACACCTTCGCCATTGTGGATGAGGCATCGGCAACGAGATATTCAATAGCCGGATTGGTGGAGACCACCTCCCACATCCTATTCCCATCGAGGGTGATTGGGTACAGTTACACTTTTAGCGTAACACCATCGGCTGCTACAGGGAATAACATTATCATCACGATAGTTGCGACCTATGATGAATAGAGGAGAATAGATCAATGTTTAAGAAACTTACCACATCATTTCTCATCCTTGCGTTTCTGTTTGTAGGAATAGCCTCTCCTGTGTTGGCCGGAGACATTTTAAGGAAAGAAAGGCATGGGTTTCATACCGATCCATCATGTGTCCTACATCTTAATTTCTACCAGCAAGGGGCTGAGGCCACCAGAATTATTGACCAGTCTGGCAACAACAACCACGGCATCGTCGTTGGCCCATTACTTCAAACAGCAGGAAGTGGAAGCACACAAGCAATCACAAACGGAGATTTTGAATCTTGGGCTTCTGCCACAGATGCAACGGGTTGGAATGAGAATATTTCTGGTGCATCTACAATCAATCGGGAAGCGGTAGATATGCACGGAGGTACATTTAGTTGCAGATTCGATATTGATGCGGGTGGAAATTATGTCTATTTAGATCAATCATTTACACTTATTCCCAACAAAAAATATACCCTATCAATATGGTATAAAAACAGCGCTGCTGCGAAATATTTAAAAATAAGATTTGAAAATAGTTCTTCTGATTTTGGGATGCAGCCTAATGGCAACTGGGCAAAGGGTGCTAATTTGATTGTCTTGCCTAATAGCACTTCTTGGAAGAACATCCAAATTCCTTTTTATGCCTTACCTCAATATTCAAGTTATTTAATGTTTGTATATAGCGATTCGGCTTCTTCTTCTGTTTATATTGACGATGTTTCCGTTCTGCCAAACACCACAGGATATGATTATACTTCCAATTTGGGGGTTGTTCCTGATTTTGGTTTAAAATCCGATCCATCTCTTGGTATTAATATTCTTTCAAACGGAAATTTTGAAACCTGGACCGATGCTAACCATCCTGCGAATTGGACGCCTTATGCTGGGGGAACCTCAACAGTAAATCAAGATAGTTCGGTATGGCCTTTCCAAAGATATACCAGCGTAAATTGTTTAAGATTAGATATTGATGCTGGCAATGATCAGGCAGGAGTATATCGAGAAGCCACCCTAACTCCAGGAAAAAAATATAGACTTACGGTTTCATATAAAAATGCAGGTGGGAATGCTGCTGTCCGTTTTAGTGATAGTGGTGGGAATGTAAGTTTGGACTCTAATGGAAATTGGATAGCAGGTGCAGATTGGCTTTCAAATACTTTATCAAGTTTCGTTTCTCTTAATGCGAATGGCACGGACTGGAAAGTATTAGATATAATTTTTACAGCTCACCCATCCTATTCTAATTTTACTCTTGTTTTCTCTTCAGGGGCCAGTTCAGGTTCATCTTCCATTTATTTTGATGAAGCAGCCATCATACCTTTATCCACACCAGGAGGAGTTTGCCAAGGTTGGTATTTTAATGGTGTTGGGGATTCTTTTATTTACATTCCAGAAATAACTGCATTGAATAATTCTTCTCAAACCTTTTTGGTATGGGTTAAACCTTACGATAATCCAACATGGGTAGAACCGATTGTTTTATCTTGGTTAAATGGTCAGTATTTTTTAGAACTTTCACACGCTTTCAGCCCTCCACGTTGGAGTTTAGTAGACAATGGATTTTTAACAATAAACACAACTTGTGATTTGAACCAATGGGTTTGCCTTGGAGTTACGATTGATATTGCTACCAGTCAAATGAGTCTTTATAAAAATGGAGCACTAATAGGAAGCGTAGGATATTCAAATCCTTTAACAGGTGCATGGATCACGCTTGGCGTCGATTGTGTTTCCTTACAACCATTTTGGGGGACGGCAGGAGAAATCCTTGGGTTTAATCGTATCTTTTCAGATCAAGAACATAGAAATTACTATGAATTGACTCGCCATCGCTATGGCATGGATGCCCGTGACATTCTAATCAAATATGCCGAGGAATTTGAATACACTATGGCAGCATAGGAGGAAATGGAGATTCTAAAAAATCAAAAGTGAGATCGGGATGGAGGAAGAATGGACTTTGAATCTTTGGGAACGGGTGGCATAGGGGGAGTTATCATCGGGATTCTAACGGCATTTGGGATTAATTATAGGGTTAAGCGTATCGAAGAGAATAAACAGGATAAGACGGTATGCAGTGCCCTTCATAAATCTTCTGATGATAAATTTGAGATACTAATTAAGGGGCAAGAAAAGATATTCAATAGACTTGATAACTTAAATGACTATCTGAGGAATAATAAATGAACACCGAACAAATCATCCAAAAATGTTTTGGCATCACTCACTGGGCAGCCAAAAGAGGTAGGGCTACACTGGACAAGAACCAGAAGGAATTTGATCGCTGTGATGCCAATGTTAAAGGACTTGTAGAGAAATTAGTGAAGGTGATTAAGGATGAATCTTAGAGGAGCAAGGGTTCGTTTTACAATCTTATTCGCTACTAAGTTAATCCCGAAAGCGATTGAATTGGGTTTTGAAACTGCCTTTGATGAAATCACCCAACATCAAAATGCAGGTCACATGGCAAATTCCCTTCACTATATGGGATGTGCGGGTGATCTGATTCTTTACAAAGATGGAATCTATAAACCCCAGACCGAGAACTATAAAGAATTAGGGGAATACTGGGAGTCTCTTGATCCTAACTGTAAATGGGGGGGTCGCTGGGGTGACGGTAATCATTTCAGTTTCAGTCCAAAAGAATTATTTGGGGATAGGGCTTAAAATGTACCTTATACATACCTATCGAGACTACGGCCTATGGATCACCCGAATGACTTATGGATTCTGTGTCAAGGTGTGGTGTCCGCTAATCTACATAAAGATTAGGTTGGGGAGAGATAGATGAAAGGAAAAAATAAACCTACTCCTTTGAAAGATAAACTCATCATCATTGGCTTGATACTCGGTCTGGTTGCCACCTGCTATGGTATATTCACCTATCTGGAAAGATACGCCTTATGTGAGACTGTAGATAAAGTTACCCAGAAGTTTGATAAGGCGATGGAACAAATGGATATAAGACAACAGAAGCAGATGGATTTAATTGATTATAAGTTGCTGGCCTTGGAATTGAAACAGGTGGAGGAACAGATTTATCAGATAGAGAAGAACTTCGGTTCAACTCCTAAAGACCCAGTTAAGAAAGCAGACCTCGAAAGACTTAAACGGAGAAGGGAAGAGATTCTAATTGAGCAGAGGACATTGAAAGAAAAGAAATAGGAAGGAGGTGGTATAAATGGGAGCAAGTTGGAAGACGACAGTATTGGGGATCTTGGCTATTCTCGGAGCAGTCATTTCCGCTGCGGTTGCACTCATCGGGGGGAAAGCCCTTGACTGGACTGCGATCATGTCTGCCATCATGGCAGGAGTAGGTCTAATCTGTGCCAAGGATAGCAACGTCACGGGAGGAACAGTAGCACAATGACAGACAATATTTTAAGCCTCAAGTCGGTAGGGGAAATGGTCGGAGGATTAATCTCTGGAGGCGGGGTCAGTTCCATTGCCGGAGCAATCGACAAGGGACTGGCCCTTATTCTTCGATTAACTGAGGAGGATCCAGTTAAACGTGCCAAGGCACTTAGAGAGTATGAGATGGAGTTGATGGAACTCATAAAGGAGGCCCCCAATGCGAAGGATAAAGATCTCACTGATATTTCCTTGGCTTTTATTCGTCTGCTTGATGGCAAGTAGTTGTGTTACTACTCCCAAGCCTACGACTACTGGACTTCCTGAAGGATACTCCATGATTAAGACTTCGGTGTATCAGGAATTATTGGAAAGTTGTCTTAGATGTAAGGGAGAACTTTTGAACTGTCTGGAGAGGGAAATAAAGAAGTAATCTCTATTGCATCCTCCCTTTTCCTTCCCAACACCAAGCGGTAGGTGCTGTTCGGGGAAAGTAGCAATTCAACCCAATCTCAACTGCGGGTGCGTTCCCTCCCTGTATTACATTCCTCTGGACAGGGATTACTACGATGTCCGGCGGGTATCGATGGCAAACACCATCCGGTTGACCCTCCATCTTTTCCCAACAATCACAATCCTTACAGTATGTTTTCATTTCTTCTCCACCAATTCACTAAGTCTCTCTTTAATCACCAAAGAATTAACGTATGGGGACATAATTATTTTCTCAATCCCCTCCGTTAACTGCTTCACCCTCACTCTTGCTTGTGCTAACTCTCCAATCCAAGGAATGAGGGCTTTTTGTTTCTCTAAATCCTTCACCTGTAATTCCAACTCCTTGATTTTTGCCTCCATCCAAACAACTTCTTTTCGTTCAATATCATAGCGTTCTTTCCAGTAAATTATCTTCTTCTCCAACTCCTCCTTTTGGGATTCAAGGTGTTTAACTCTCCATTCAAGTGCATTGATGTAAGCCTGTTTTGCACCTAAAGAGGATTGTTGAGATTGTTCCTTCATCCATTGAAGTTCTTGATCTTCATGTTCAGCAGTCCATTTAGAGAGTTGGGATTCAAGTTGGGCGATGTGGGAGAGGAGAGTTCTCATTTTATTAATAGCATCTGGTGAAATGACAGAACACCACAATGGCTCATTAAGTAATGCTTCCCATGTCGCCCACACAAATCCACATTTAGGACATACCCATCCTTCAAGCATTTTTTCCCTCCTTCTCCCTCAGCAATCTACGGGAAGCAAGCCAACTCCATTTTGACCACAGATAAATTGAGACAACAACATCAGGTGTTTCATTCAAATTATTCCCACCAGCCTTTTTAAATGCCTCTTCAAACTCCTGAATATCCAACTCATCCTGTTCCTGATTTATTGCCTTAACCTTAACTCCACACCAACAAGAATCACTATCCAATATTTCTTTAATGGAACATCCACATTTAGGACACCTCTTATCCATCTCTTTCATCTTGGCTTCCCTTTAAGAGTAACGAGTTTACAATGGGGGCATTCATAATGTTTATACCATCTACTTTTACGTGTTAATTTCATTTTATTGTAGCATCTATAACATTTCATTTTTCCTCTCCTTCTCCCTCAGCAATCTACGGGAAGCAAGAAAAGTTTGTCTCATTTGCTCCTTTTCTTCACCAGAAAGCATTTCACCATACCATTCTTTTTTAGATTTTCCCATCTTATCTCCCCGTTGCTGCCATACTCGACATAGACACTGCTTTGACCCCAGGAATATTAAATTCCTTTTTAAGATCTCGCGCTTGATCATTAAGGGGTCCCATGTTGGCCTTAACGTAGGCCGTAGGGTATTTTCCCTCGCCTATGGCCTTGCAGAGTGCCCGGAGGTCCGTTACTTCGGCGTGCCAGTATTCTTTTACGGTGGCCCCTGTTAATATAACCTTTGGTGTAGAGGCGGGGGCGGTATAGACCTCGATAGGTTTTTCTTTATCTTCGATAGTTTCAGAGATGAGGGATTCAGCCTCTTCATGTGCCCCGACTTCCTCAAGGGCAATAGCTTGAGAAATCCTATCCTCTTCTTCTTTCCACCGGCGATCCATCTCAATTTTGATGGCTTCCTGACGTTGGCGTTCCATTTCTTCATCTCGAATGCGATCTTGTTCTTTTTTGTAAATTACAATTTGATTGTTAATATACGTCTTTCCCTTGAGATAAGGTTCCTTCAATTCCTTGATGAGTTTCAGCCATTCCTGATAGGCTCGATATGCCAGTTCTCTTTTTGGATCTAATTTTTCGTCAACGGCTTTAATATTTGCATCAGCCTCAAGAAAAAGTTCATTAGCAAATGTCAAAGTCTTTTGATCTGATACTTTAGTAGAAAGTGCCATAGTTAAAAATTTAGATCGAGTTTCCTCAATTTCACGCACTTCTGGTAAATTCATGATAGTTTCCATTTCGTTTTCTCCTTCTTGTATCTTCCCTTTTACAAGGAATGCAATATCCGCTCTTCTTGAGATCAATCGGGTCAAATTCCAATATTGATTTGAGTTGCCTGCATTTACTACAAATTCTTTCCGTTGAAGGATTCCCGCCAGCATTGACAATTCTCATTCTTTTATGGATCAATCTATGATAGGCTGCATCTTGGCAAATTAATAAATTTGAATTATGATTATCTTTCTTATTCCCATTGATATGATGTACCATTACGCCCTTCGGAAGTTTCTTCCCTAATGCCTTCTCGGCGATCAGCACATATAGGCTGGTTCTATCTCTTTTGTGTGGTGGCTTTAATTGACGACCCTTCATAAATTGATTGTGGCAAGAGTAGGAACAAAATTTCATTTTTCCCTTAACCTGTAAAGGATGCCTTTTGAACTCAAAACCACACTGATCGCAAATGAAAGGCGTATCCTGTTTTCGCCTTACCACTTCAACCTGATTTATTGCTTCGTTCATGGGGTTTCCTTTTAAAATGGTATTTCATCCTTTTCAGGATATTCCCAAAGTGTATCTGCTATTCTGACTTTTCCTATAAGTTCCATTACTGAAAATTCTTGCCCACGATAAAGTCGGGCTAATCTTTCGGCTTCTTCTCTTGCCTCAGATAATGAAAAATGAGGATGTATCGGAAAATCAATTCTTTCTTTATTACCATTCCAGACAAGCCAAAATTTCATCATAATTCCTCCTTCCATTGAACTACCCTAAGTAGTCCTAAAAATATGGGTAATAAAAGTTTTGGGTTTTTTATCGGCTCCAACTTGTAAGTCCCGTCATCGTGAAGATAGAGATCGAATCCAGCCTTAACTTCAATTCCATTTGCCAAACAACCTTCGAGATAAGCTGCTCCCTGCAATTCATCAACCCTTACAGGGGCACCACTTTTTAAATCGATCATTACCGATCTATTATTTAAAAATCCGATTCGATCTATCGTCATACCATATAAAAACTTTGGGTGATAAAGTTTATGCTCGATGTAAGTAGGTTTAAAACCAGTATCTCCTCTAAACTTCACATAGGCATCAAAATAGGGTCTAATGTTCTCGTCAACACTTGATTCATCCAATTCGTCCCAGTCGTAATATTGGGTTGCAAGGTGAATCAATCTACCTCTCTCCAGATACCAGGGATCGACCTTCCATCGGTTATCGAGGATGGAAAGGGCCTGTGTGACGGAGATTAATTTCCGGTCCCCAAAGGTATAAGTATGGGTGGTCATGTCGAGGTTAAGATTGGGCATTTTTACTCCGATAAGCTGCCGGCCTACTCCATTTACGATTTTGCCATACTTTGATCACGACACATTCTATTTATAGAAGCTGGTCTTGCCCAAAACTTCTGAAATCTTTTCCATTCGTAATCAGTTCCTCCGTTTTTATTTCTATAAAGCATTGCCATCGGAAGAAATCCCGCCGAATATGCTTGTTTCATCCGTAGGTCTGCATCATTCAATGAATCTTTTGGATAACCCACCAAACAATAACAACGTATTTTGTGGCTTACTTCTCCTGTCTTGGTGAGGCCAATTCCAGCATCCCTCAACTTCTTACCCGCTTCAATGAGTGGTTCGAGGTCGTCCTCAGTATCATAGGCAAACCAAACCTGTTGGAGACGTATTTTCTTTAACTCGTCAATATGCCAAAATTGAAGACGCTTTGCTTCCCATCCACCAGAAAAATCTGCTGCCCTACTTTGTCGCCTAAGCATCTGGAACACTTTCTTTATATGAAAATCACTACAGGCAAGAAGATTGTCGTCAAGAATATTATAGCCTTCGTTTATTGAAAGTTCTCTAACGGTATTCCCATCTCTTTTCCATACTGAACAGAACCAACATCGATTAGGGCATCCTCTACTTGTAATCGTTGCGCCCTTTTTTACGAATCTGCCGGGAATAAAATCACCCCCAGGTATATCGAAAGCTGGCCCTCCTATCTTCACATCTCGATAGAATTTAGACCATGCTTTTAAAAGTCTTTCTCCTTCCTGAATATCCCATGTAAATAAAACCGAGATAGATACAGAATCTTCTGGTGGCCTAAAGAGAGGAGGGTCTCCAACAAAAGCCAATTCATCATCGGGAGTCCATTTTGTTTTACGAGGAAATACTCTAATCATTGTGCGTTCTCGTCCTGTTTCACTACACTCAGACTTTCAATGTCATTGCCAAACTTCGAGGTTTTATATTGGATCTTGAATTGGGTGGTGAGGTCTTTCTCTCTATCCACGACATCATAGATAGACTTTGAGAAAGTCTTGAACTCAACTTCCTTCCCGTCTGTGAGACAAACAATAGTGTAGAGTGTGTAGGGTTTTTTGTTTTTATCAAAGTCTTCCTTCACCTTGATATTGACCACTGGTGCAGTGACGGTTAGGAGACCCTCTTTTGAGGCTTCAGGGGTCTTCTTCTGGGGCTCCTGGAGGGGTGGTTTTTTCCCATCCCCCATTTCCATTCCATCGGGAAGATCCTCAATATCTTGATCGAAGATATCTGAGGCTGCAGTAATCGTCAAAGTCATATCTATGAGTGCCCTCTTTTTAGCCATCTTGAGAATCGTGTTGGCAATGTCAACTGGATTCATTCTGACTTGCTTCTGTTGATAAGGAGCCCTTTCTCCTTTCTTCCATACAGTCCGTTTCCTATCCGTTGGAGCCTCGCTGAACTCTTCTTCGCAAACTGGCTTTCTCCACTTATATTTGTCCTCACCTGAGGAACACTCTCCGATTCCAACCCCCAACATTACTCCCGTGGTTTGGGAAAATCCACGGACGGCTACCCGATAACGAATTTCATCTTCCGTGGAGAGATCCATTATATTTTCAGTGGGATCAGCTCCGATTTGAAAAGTAGAAAGAAGTTTTTCAGCTCCTGGCTTGTAAAGAGTGGGCTTTGGTGTGCCGGGGATAATGCCATAATGATGTCCTTCTTTCATAACTGCACTCATTACCTCCTGAATCAATCTTACCTGGGCGAGTACTTGGACCGCCGTTAACGGCTTTGGTTCCTTTCTGATAATCAATTCATTTTCCATCATTTTCTCCTTTTATTTGGGTTTAATTCAAGCAGGTCTTTAGGGGGATTCATTTGGGTTCCTTAAAAATCCTTCCATCTTTTGATATAACCTGATCTTCCAGTACAGGTCCCATCATCCATCAGCCATACATGACCTATTTTTGTAAACCAATAAACATGAGCCCAATTCTTGCCGAATGGATTTTTATGCTTAATGGTCATATATACCTCTCCAAAATCATCCTCTAACCATATGCCCTTTACTAATCCTAATTTATGTAAGATTCTGACTAAACTCATCTTCTCCCTCCTACGTGAAATATAGTAGATAAATTAGTGTCCCCAGACTGATTATTGCAGAAATTATAGCAATGACGAGGAGTTCTTTACGGGTCATTTCTTACCCTTCCTTCCCCTTAATTGGCATCCATGTTTTTTTATAATGGTCAATCTGATATTGTAGTTCCCCAATTTTCTTTAGTTGCCCCCTTTCTCCCAAGAGATAGCAGGATACTCCAACAAAGAAGATTAGGGCGATGATGAGGATGATGAGTTTCATTCCTCTCCTACCTTCAGAATCCAAAATAAAAACTTTAAGATTCCACCGAAGAGCAACACAATCAGCCAGAATGCACTTAAATAGGTAGACAAGATGAAAGATGATGAGGCATAGTCCATTATTCTGTCTCCTGTCCTTTCCTTTCCTTCATGTAGCCCTTTGCATCAGCATCGGGGAGATCTGGATTCTTGGTCTTCTTTGTTCTAACTGCCTTGGGGGTTGAGGGGAAATTTATTTCTCCGATGATGACACTCTTTTTTGCCAGCTCAACGGCTTTCTTGAAATGTTTCTTGGCAAGGTTAAATTCTTTGTAAACCTCTTTAACATTGATTGTAAACATGAGTTCACCTCCTCTCTGGAGATTCCTCTCCTGTGTGGTTTCGGTTTCCCTTTCATCCCCTATCTGTGCTTTCGCATTTCGATAAGTTAATGTCAGGTTGCCGTGAGGCTGCGCACACTATCCATGCCTGTTCGGATTAGCGGACAACTCCGAGTTCATTCCGTGGACATTCTCTGCCTCTGGCTGAGAAAGACCCTTTCGAGTGGTTTCGGGGTTTAGGAATTCGGGCGCTCCTGACAAATGATTGTGGGATTCCAATTCGCAATCTTGACAAAATAAACAATTATGAAGCTCCCTGAGACAGAGAGTTTCTTTTTCTTTCTTCAACAATTCTTTAATTTGGTTTATATGCCCCATTACTTACTTTGACCTCTGGATATAAAGGTTTAATTGCCTCTTTAATTTCCTCGTCCGTTAAATTTCTTAGATAAGTGGCTTTTTTTACTCGAAATTTCCCATCTGAATTATATGGTATTGCTAAAATATCAGATGGATAAAACTCAAAAACGGCATAGGTTTTTGATAAATCATTGTTGGTTTCACTAAGACACCATTCCAAGGTGGCAAGATTAATACCTTTATCGCAGGGGATTCTGGAATCTGAATTTCCATCTCCGCAAATATAAGTTCCTCCAATTTCATAAGTGAAATTTTGATATGGAGAAATTTGTCCATTGAGATATTTAAATCCTACCAATAAATTTTTTTGCCATTTTAGAAGAGATAAATTACTTGCAAATTGAGAAGGGATATTTTCGGCTTCCCTGAGATCGGCTCCCCAGAGATCGGCTTTAAATTTTTCCGCCAATTCTTTTAAGGTAAATTCACCTTCACAAATTAAATCACTATTTTTTCTCCTGATCTGCATCCCTCAACCTCTACTTTCGATGAGTTTTTGAGACTTGGACTTACCAAAAATCTTTTTGAAGTCGATCATTTTCAATTAAATCAAGTTTAGTTTTTAAATGTTCTATCATGTAGCAATGGAAAGCAGAAGATCTAATGTGTGATAACCATAAGGAATTTCATAAAATCCATCATTCTTTCTTGCCTCCATATTTCTCCAAAGATGAGTATCCTTAATGGAAGCCATAAGAACTTCAACCTTTTCTGGAATGATAGGATACCTTTCAATATGCCTAAACGGATTTGGTCTCAAATCTTTAACGGCTACTTTCATTTAGTTTCCTTTCTTCTTTGTTAATTTTAGTTAATGTCAGCTTAACAAAGCACAAATTATTTGTCAAGCATTATTTTAAAATATTTTGTTATTTTATTAAGTGTAGGAAATGATTAAGGATGTTTCTGTTCGTAGAGCCAATCCAAGAATTCATTTAGTGAGTATCGATAAAAATCGAGAAGGGCATCCAAAATTGGTTGTGAAATAGGGGTTTCTCCGGTTTCCCAATGTTGAATGGAAACATGGGATCATTTCAATGCTTTGGCAGTATCTCTTTCAGCTTGTTTTCTGCTTTCTCTCATTTTCCTTAAAACAATTCCCCAATCAGGATCAAAATAGTGCTTGACTTTTTCCATTGACATTGTTAAGCTGTCCTTACCATGACTCTAAAAAATTATTTAAGAGAACAAAATTTAAGCATCAAAAGATTTTGCGAAGCCAATAGTTTTAATTATGGGTCAATCAGGGTTTTGCTGGCGAGAGGATATAACCCTTCTCCCAAACTGGCGCTTCGCATATCTAAGGCTACAAAGGGAAAAGTTTCAATTTTAGAACTTCTTTACCCTTAAATAGAACGAACTTATTTTGTTTTCACCCAATAATAGCCTCTTGATTGGATGCACATTTTAAAATGATCGTTCACGCAAGCAGCAACAGCAATCCCTCTGAATTCTCCTCCTCCTGGTGCATTGGCATAACAGACCATCTCTGCCCTGTATCGGCATTCATAAGAATCGGTTTGCCACTTACTTACATCAAAGTCTGTTTTTGTCCAATAACCACGGGAACCACAGGAGCAAAGGATCAAACTTAACGCCATGACTAAAATTATTGGTTTCATATTTTCTCCTTTCTTTAAAGTAAAAAGCCAGCCGGACACACTAAGGCTAGTGGGGGCATGGGCTGTCGGTCTGTGGAAGGGCTTCGGCCTATGCCCAACATTATTTTAGCATAACTTGACACCATTTCCACCAATTTTATTTCAATTAAGAGGAGGGCATCATGGACAAAACTGGCCAGGCAATTTACGTAAGATTTCCTATTGGGTTGGAAGCCAAAATAAGAGCAAGGGCTCGAAAGGCAGGCCGAACCCTCAGCCAGCAAATTGTCTTTGATTGTTCTCTCTCTGAGCATGTTCAAGATCATGACATCGAAAAAGATACTCTAAATTTTTTTGATAGTGAAGGAAAGAATTGTCAGAAGGATTAAATAGAACTCAACAAGATTTCCAAAACCACAACATCTTGTGGTTTGTGACACCAATTTACCGGAGGGGGCCGGAACCCACCTTATCCCATCCCCTTTCCAAAGTGATCCGGTCCTCTCCGGAGGAGGTAAGTTGACTGAATTAGAAGATACCAGATGGGTTGATAGCTGTCGAATTTGCAAGAAAGAAGTTTGCTCGATAGTCGATCACTTCGTAAAAACAAAGCGAGCTCGATCTGTAAGAGATGCAACCAGAATGCTTTCAGAACAACTTGAGGGAGAGATACCAAGATGTACTCTTGAGAAAATATATCATAGAAATAAAGTACGGACAAATGTCTGTACTCCCAAGCCTATAAAACCATTACAAATCCCTGAAAAAAGTAAAGCCATTTGCGATTTATCTGAACTTACTAAGGCTGGTGAAAAATTTTCTACCATTTATGCAGATCCACCATGGAGTTATGAAAATCAATCAACCAGAGCCGCAGTTTCCGGCGAATATCAAACAATGTCCCTGAAAGAGATATCGAATCTTCCCGTTAAAAATCTTACTGAGGAAAATGCCCATCTTCATCTTTGGACTACAAATGGATTTTTACATGAAGCCTTACATCTAATTACCGAGTGGGGATTTAAATATAAATCTTGTTTAGTTTGGGTGAAACCTCAAATGGGAATAGGAAATTATTGGCGAGTTTCACATGAATTTTTATTACTTGGAATAAAGGGAAATTTAAGATTCTCAGATAAGGGATTAATGAGTTGGATTCAGGCTAAAAGGACAAGGCATAGTGCAAAACCAGAAATTGTCAGAACGATGATCGAAAAGGCAAGCCCACCCCGTTACCTTGAATTATTTGGAAGGAAATTAACAAAAAATTGGACAGTATTCGGAAATCAAATAGAAAAGAATCTGTTTGATTAATAAAAAATTTATGAATTTTATTACTAAGCCTGGAAAGAAAAATAATAATCCAGAAGATAAAATACTTTTTTCAAAATGCCCTATTTGTGGACATGAGGAAGCTCTCTTATTAAGAGATTTACTTAAATGGGCGAGATTTAAGGGCATGATAGAGGATTTACATTATCCATTACCGAAATTTAGAGGTAGATATAAAATATTAGATTTTCTTCAAGATGGATTTAAGAAAACCAATGGACATTATATTTTAAAAATTAACGAGGTTTGTAAAATTCATAAAATTCCAGAAAGAGAATAAACAATGAATCAACTTTCTTTTCTTGATATCCAGAAACCCAAACCCACCGGCGAACTCCTCCGAGATAGGGGAATCAAAAAGGCGCTCGATCACGCCGAGGAAATACACGATCAATGGTCTAAGACAGCGCTCGATTTTTTATATCTCTATGCAAGAAACCATCGCCGATTCTCGGGAGAGATGGTAAGACTTGGGGCCAAGGGGATTGTATCGGATCCTCCATCCCTTCGCGCCTGGGGTGCGATACTCCTCCAGGGAGCCCGCAAGGGATGGATCAAACAGATTGGATATATCCATGTTGAAAATCCGAAGGCACACAAGGCCAATGCCGCTTTCTAGGAGAGTTGCTTATGGGAGCCCTGATCGTTTTAATTTTTATTTTATGGTGGACTTTGGAATTTACGGTTAAAGCAAATGGAAGAAATTAAACTTAAAGGATTGTCATACGAAGAATGTAAGAATCTATTCCCCAAGGACATTATATTGGCGGGATATGTCGGAAGCATTTCTCATGGAACTTACATTATAAATTCTTACCCAAATAGCATTGATGATAAAGATGTGATGACGGTTTTTGTGAAAGACATTGAATATTATTGCGGTTTGGGTAGAGGAAGGGATACGAGAGAACTCAAAAAGAATGAATGGGATATCGTTGGTTATGAGATAAAAAAGTATATCTCATTGCTACTCAAATCAAATCCCAACGTAATGTCTTTGCTCTGGCTTCCCGAAAGAAATTATTTATATATAGGTAAATGTGGGCAAGCATTAAGAATGGAAAGAAATATTTTCATTAGCAAAAAAGCATATCATTCTTTTACAGGTTACGCATATGGGCAACTAAAGAGAATGGAACATTATAAATTTGAGGGATACATGGGAGAGAAAAGAAAATCTCTTGTAGATAAATTTGGATATGACACAAAAAACGCTTCCCATCTAATACGTTTGCTTCGGATGGGAATAGAGTTTTTAACAGAGGGAAAATTGTATGTTGAGAGAGAAGATGCTCCACAACTGCTTCAAATTAAGAATGGAGAATGGGAGTTGGATCGAATCAAAAATGAGGCAGATCATTTATTTAAGATGGCTCAAGATGCCTATACACGATCCACCCTGCCAGATGAACCTGATTATCAAAAAGCAGAACAATTATTGATGTCTATCATTGGATATTATCACGAAATAGATAAACTTATAAATTGGAATTAATTAAATCAGATGATCGTTTTTCGAGATAAGAAACCGAGAAAGTATAGAATGGAAGATGGTTATGTTTGAGATTGTAGTAAGGGGTGTCCCGATCGCCAAAAAGAGGCCAAGGTTCGCGAGACGGGGCAAGTTTGTTGTGACCTACAACGATCAACAGACCGAAGAGGGCCGCTTTCTCTTCGAAGTCCAGAAACAATGGTCGAGACCTCCGATTGAAGGACCCCTCAAGGTTCGATGTTCTTTCGAGATGCCAATCCCAAAGGGTACCTCAAAGAAAAAAACTCAAGGTATGCTTCGTGACGAAATCCGGCATACCAAAAAACCCGACATAGATAATTTACTAAAATTTTCTTGCGATTGTTGTAATGGAGTCATTTGGAAAGACGACTCCCAAATAGTCTTGCTTGTAGGCCAAAAATTCTATTCTGAAATCCCTAAAACTATCATAATGATCGAGGAGGTTTGATGCCCGCTATCTGCTGGCGCTGTGGAAAACCGTTAAAAATTAGCCCTTCAACGGGGACCTGCATTTATTGTTCTTATGGCCCCGACGAAAACCTTGAGAAATTGATCCGGGTAAAGAAGGCCATCCATGACCTCAAAGAATCGAACCCGCAGAGCTCGGGGAATGATCCTGATTATCGAGTAAAGAAAAGATGGTCAATGAGGGATTGAAGAGGAGGGAACATGAATTTAAGAGAATTATTAAAGGAGATTTTCTGGGGCTTAAAAATCCATTGGAGGTTTTTAAAAATCCAAAGTAAATTTATGCTACTTCTTTACAAAGACCAAAAGGAGGGAGGTGAGAAAGGTAGGCAAGTTAAAGCAAAAACTAAATCGAAAGGAGAAAATCATGGAACAGACATTTGATGAAAAGATTTTAGTAGGAGCAGAAAAGAGTGTCAATAAATATTTAGCTTGGATTGATGGAGATGTTGAAGGTTCTCCAACAATCAAGGGGGCGGAGAAGATAATTTCATGGGCTATTAAGATCAGGCACATGATGCAGATCGCCAAACATACGGAACGTTCCCATGCTCTGAGATTATTGAAATTCTTACCCGATGATAAGACGAGACAAAAATATATTCGTCTCACCAATCCTGAATTAAAGACTATCTTGATTGATAGACCCGCAAAGTAAATCAAGGCAGGGCGCGGCGA